>Ga0066648_10000154_pt1 | contig 47063 bp, 47 predicted proteins | sample CryGeyCG12114_NA_FD_59537 | JGI IMG/M metagenome (GOLD analysis project Ga0066648, IMG submission 59537) | Groundwater microbial communities from aquifer - Crystal Geyser CG19_WC_8/21/14_NA | ecosystem: Environmental > Aquatic > Deep subsurface > Groundwater | place: USA: Utah: Grand County... | reverse complement strand
ATCTCGGAAGGTACCTTGAGCTCGTTCAGCAAGCAGGTCGGCGACCACGTAGAACAAGACGAGGAGATCGCCTCCATCGAAACAGACAAGATCGATGTCGCCGTCAACGCGCCAGCTGCTGGTGTCATCACCGAGCTTCTAGTCTCAGAAGGAGACACAGTCACAGTAGGACAGGACCTGGCGAAGATCGATGCCGGCGCAGAAGGTGGTGGTGAGTCGAAGGCTAAGCAGGAACCAAAATCACCTGCCAGCGACGCGCAGGAAACATCTTCGCAGCCCGAGGGCCAGACAGAGCAACCTAAGGAGGGGGGCGCTGACAAGGCTGAGAAAAAACCAGAGGACAAGCAGGAAATGAAAGAGACCCCTCCACCCCCACCCCCGAAGGAACCTGAGCCAAAAAAGGAATCTAAACAAGAACCCAAGAAGGAGTCGAAGCAGGAGCCCAAAAAGGAGTCTAAACCGGAACCCAAAAAGGAGTCCCAGGACGGTGGAGCTGCTGCACCGAACCCGTTCGGCAAGGGCAGCAGAGGAGAACACAGGGTGCGTATCGTTGCATGGTAAAGAATATGACTGACTGACACGTTTCAGGTGAAAATGAACCGTATGCGGCTGAGGATAGCTGAACGGCTCAAGCAATCGCAGAACACTGCAGCCTCGTTGACCACCTTCAACGAGGTCGACATGACTGCAATCATGGAGTTCCGGAAGCGACACAAGGACGATATACTCAAGCAACACAACGTCAAACTCGGTTTCATGAGCGCTTTTGCCAAAGCTTCGATCCTTGCTATGAAGGACCTGCCGGTCGTCAACGCTTCGATTGAGGGCCCTAACGGCGGTGACACCATTGTGTACAGAGATTATGTCGACGTCAGTGTTGCTGTCTCTACACCCAAGGGTCTCGTTACCCCAGTCTTGAGAAATGCAGAGAGCATGAACATGGTCGAGATCGAGCAGGGTATTGCTGAGCTTGGCAAGAAGGTGAGTCTCGCGCTTCTATGCCACCGAGAGATTCTAATATATGCAGGCACGAGACGGCAAGCTCTCTATCGAAGACATGGCTGGCGGCAGCTTTACCATTTCAAACGGTGGCGTCTTCGGCTCAATGATGGGCACCCCAATCATCAACCTACCGCAAACTGCTGTGCTCGGTCTACACGCAATCAAGGAGAGACCTGTCACTATCAACGGCAAGATCGAGAGCAGACCCATGATGTACCTTGCTTTGACGTACGATCACAGAATCTTGGATGGCAGGGAAGCAGTGACTTTCTTGGTTCTGCTGAAGAAATATATGGAAGATCCAGCGAGCATGCTATTGGTATAATAATTTGGTGGTCTCCGGACGTGTATTGTTATGCTGCGCTGTTCTGTGGCGGGATTGTGGTAGTTCATAAAAAGCTTCGTGTTATCATGCTTCACGAGTTCGTGTACTTTTGTGTTAAGCATGCGTGTTCCCTCTACTGCCTTCCGTTTGTGTTGTCGCGACAGTGAACGCTGCGTACCTCATCCGTTGTAGCGTGGTATACTTTCGCTACTGTGTTGCACGTTATGTTCATGGTGGGTGATTGTCGGGGTGGCTGCAGAATATACTCATTGTGGCGTGCAGTGGTCGAGGCGTTGCCATATTGAATAAATTTATCTATCCCCCGAATCTCCACCACAGATCTCCAATCCCAAAGCCACACAACCAGCACAACGGCTACCATGTCCCTGTCCAACGAGCAAGTCAGCAGAGTATCATGACGCGATGCAGCAGACAAAGCTGCCCATTGCTTCGTACAATCCGTGTATACGCCAGGCCGAAGACTACCCTTCGTTCCAGGCCCCACAACGCCGATGTCCGCAAGCCAACTGGCAGGCACGATGAGACTTCAACATCAGTGTGAACGTTTGATAGTGTGTAACGCATATTCTGAGGTCGACGAGGGAATTCTACGTTTGGACGACGAACCAGCTGTGCTTAGGCAGCACTCTACAGAGTAGGACAGTCTGCCTGACCCGTGTGAACGTGCCTGGAGACCAACATTAGCGTGGGCACTCTTGACAGCCTGTCGGTAAGACTGGAGCACGTGGTGCTACCCACCGAGATACTTCGACTAGCCGGGATAGCATCTATGTATACACGAGAGGCAAGCAGTGGTGGGTGACCAGGCAAACGTGTAAGTACAAATCACGACTAACGGTCAGCTGGTGGGAAACGCTCAGTCGCAGAGCCACTTCCACAATGCTTCAAACCAACGGAAGGCACCTAACCGTAGAAGCTTGTCTCTACCACCCCCAAGCACATGCGTGAATGTCCAGCCGGCCAATGACGGCTATGCTTGGGTGGTTAGATGGTACCACGCCGACAACGAGATGACGCAGGATGAAGGACAAGCAAGTCACTGTCACGAGTAGGGTCACAAGAAGCGAGCTATTAGTGCTGTATGCCCAAAGCTCTATGTTGCTCCAGGTAGTGCATCGCAACAAACGACGAGAGCTCTTCAACCACATGCGCAGCCCTTCATTCAGTATTTCTCAACAAGTACCTTTTAAACCTCAAACACGCTCGATGTCCCCAGACCTGATAGACGTCCTGCTGGAGTAGATAACGGGCCGAATCGAGCGAGGATCTCCGGGCAAAAGCGCTGTCCGCCAAGAACTGGGGTGGCGCTGAAAGTTGCCACTTCTTCTGTAAGTAAAGTCACGGCATTGGTGAAAGAACATGGGGTCAGGACGACTAACCACATGATACTTGAAACTCCACGGAAGTGTTCGTCGCACTAGCGGCTTAGCCTAGGTCGCAGCACGTTAAATTATGCCCGAAAACCGAGCCCAGCCGCTAATGCGTGCGAATACTTCCATGGAGTACCAAGTACCTCGACATGGGGGAAGAACGTTCGGAGGGGTGAGGCCTCTTGTGCACAGCACGATGGATGGAGCGTCTGCTTCGCCGTGTCGTAGGCCCCCACATGGATCATGCAGAACAGGGCCAGAAATTTCAGACCAGGTACGCACTGGCATGTGACTGGCACGTTGGGCTCCGACATCTGCGATCTGGCCACGTCCATTGCAGAGAAAGCCCACCGTCCGTACAACCGCGCATAACCTTGTGCTCGGCGTGGTCGCTCCCTCGAACCCCAAACACTCGCCCCGCATATTCGATGCTGTGGATGTGATTGATCTTGAAGCCACCTCTCCCGCAGATCCGACTACTCTGATCCATTTGGCGCATGCATCAAGGCTCCCTGCGACCAGATAACCAAAATTTCCGATATTAAAGGCTTTTTGTCACGTTGTTGACCCACGAAAATGCAGCTTGCTCTTTACAGTCCAGGCAGGTCTGGTATGTACATGGTTGAGGCGAGGACAAAATCCTCTACGTGCTTTATTCAAACTCAATCTTGGATATGTGGTTTTAGAAACTTCACTTCATCGATTTCGCGTATCACTCACGTTGCTTTTGGTCAAGAGGGCAACAAATGTAGACTAGTGTTCGTCATTGCCTTGGTGATGGGAGGACGCTGCACAAGACTGCAGGAGCGTGCCAGTAACGTGCACACTTGGCTGACGTAACTTGCCGTAGCTTCGGCGACTTTGCTTGCGCACGACGTGTGCGGCGTGCAGTGATGAGTAAGGTCAGCTTCACACAATTTCGAAAAGTTGATAGGGGTTGTAAGATCGACCCCCAGCCACAGTATATCCACCAGTAGCTAAAAGGAATGAGCTGCTGTGGCTGCCTCAGCCCTTAAGATTGCAAGAGATGAAAAGGAGTCAGAGCAGGAGCTCCCAAGCACTTTACGGCAAGGCCCCCAGACACAAGCTTTCGCTAAGCACTCGGGTGGCCACTCTTCCAGAGCACGAAGCAGGCGTAAAGTATCCACCCGATGCACTGCCCAGTCGACCGCGCCAAAAAGTGAAAAGCCTCCTTTTGAAACGAATCAGAAGCACCCCATCTATTTACAGACACTAGCTGAAAACCTTCGAGGCACACGAGCTATTCATCTCCCAACTCTTGTCTCTCGCCGTTGCTTGGTTTTCTATATCCAATATTCTTGACTGCTCTCTTCCAACATTCATTTACCCAGAACAAACTTTAATCTTTTCATTCTTGTGGCCTGCGAAGGCCCTCTGCTAGACACGTGTTTTCCTCAAAAGTCGTACGAAGACCTTGCCTGATTTCGCGGCGACTTACCTTTTGCGCCTGTCAACGTTATCGGTATCGAGGCTATACAGCCCTTGAGCGACAACATGGCCACGGGCTCGACGTCAGGTCCAGATCTTGGGAAGCCACAATTTGCTTCTCACAAATGGGTCGAACCAATTGTGCGTTGCGTTACGGTATGTCTCGGCTCTGCTAACAGCCTCATAGGTAGTCGTTAGCATAATGCTCGGCTCTCTCTATATAAACCGACACCGACAAGCCAAAGTTGTCCCCTCGAGGCATCAACGGTCACACAGTAAACCGTTGCTTGACGACGACTTTGGATCAGAATATTCCGAACCAGACGATCAATATTTAGTCCCGAGTAGTAGCGATGTCGACGCCAAGTCGCGAAACTGCTTCGGACGCACCATCACAACTCCCAACACCCAATGCTTCCGGAACAGCTTTCACAGCCGGATTCTCCAGAAGTTTCCATTTCTTGTTGAGATGTTTTACTGGGTGTTAAACTACACGGTCTACAGCTTCACGAAAGGCTTCGCAGCGAGTATGTACGAGGGGAAAGGAAACGGTGTCGTGGAATTGGCACAGACGCACGGCATCAACATCTTGTGGTTAGAGCACGAATCGATCGCACGATTTTTGTTCCCACTAAGAGAGGTTGATGTGCAGAGTTTTTTCTTGGGCCACACTTCAGCAATGACTCTGTTGAACAGAGCCTACTCGTTAGTCCATATTCCTGGGACTGTTTTGTAAGTTTGGCGACGATGACCACCGGGCACGACTGACAATTTTAGGTTCATATCCTGGTACTACTACTCCGCTACCGATCATTCTACCTTTGCGGTCGCCCGGCGGACTATGACCTTGGGCAATTTCGCCGCCTTTTTCGTTTTCGCCTTCTGGCCGTGTATGCCGCCACGATTACTCCCGGAGCGTTTCGGGTTTCACGACACTGTGCGCCAGGGTAGCGCCGAGTCTGTTTGGGTGGGAGGGAAGAATGTCAATCAGCTTGCTGCTATGCCAAGCTTGCATTTTACCTATGCGTTTGTGATTGGGTGTACGTTTTTGTATCATTCTAAACGGCAGCGACTGTGGAAAAGGATGGCGTTTCTTGTGGCTGGTGTGGTGTACCCAATATTTGTATTATTGGTGATTGTTTCGACGGCGAATCACTACTACCTGGATGCGGTAGTCGCGACTTTCACAGTTACTTTGTCTTTCTTCTGTAACAGGATTTGGAATGTGCTTTTGCCATTGGAGGACTGGCTTTGTTGGTTGTTGAGGTTAGAGAAACCGAAGCCGACGACAGGAATGAGGTGGCAAGAACCAACAGCACGGTGGAAGGAGGAAGTGTAAGCAATTGCTGGTCGTCGGATATTGTCAAGAGTGTCAGACTTGGTCCATTTCGACATGGGCACCCGGGTGGAGTGGAAACATTCAGAATTTTGTCTCTCTCAACTCTACCTCCTATGTCTTCAACCGGTTACGTTGACTCCCCACGAACACTTGACTTTCAAGGGCACCATCTGGCGACAGATTGCCGCTTTCAGTACCGCAATCAGATGGTATCGTGTCCATATACACACTTGACAGCTTGCATCGCGGGGCCCGGGTCCAACCTCATCAAGCCGTGTTCTTGACTGTTCACAACCAGTAACACCTCACCGTATGCGGGAAGAATCTCAATAGAAGTACCTCCATCCATGGGTCAAAGACTGCACCTTGTGCTTGACAAGCCATATTGCTCCGTTGTTGGGATTTCGTTGCAACGTTGCTTTGCCAGTGTTTCCACATCGAGACTACACAAAGCTTTACTGCGGATGGTTACGGGGCGGTTCTAAACAGTCTACCCATGGCCATACATCTACGAGCGCACGTCCCTGCCGACGAAGCACCATGCAGAACATGAAATGGTCCTGGCAGCGCAGACTACACAGCTTCGAGGTTTTGATAGCACCAGGAGGTCGCACATCGGTCTCGGCATGGCACATTGTTGCCCTCTAATAAAGCTATAGCGCCCATATGTTCTCTGCGAGAAGGGCCATAAGCTCGTACATGCTCCCTGGTATGTACTGAAAGGCTTCTAATTCTGCATGAACCCTACTCTACCTAGCTTAGATCGGCACAATCACTGAATCACCTCGACTCAGGTGAAGTTTGCGGGCGGTCTGGCCAAAAGGCACGAAGCCGGTGGAGTGAATATAGTTCTGGAAGCCTGTGCCGAAGAAGCGGTGGTTGCTGTCGCCTGAGATAGCAAAGGAAGCGAGCTAAAGGAGGGCACCACGTAACAAGGCTCCAGCCTACTGAAGAGGAAGGAAACGAGTTTGTGAAAGGAGTGTGATGATGCAAGAAGCAACAAGCAGTTGTGATGCGCTTCGTTTCATGCACCAAGAGCTGCAGACAAGATAAGCATGCGAAGCCTACAGCATGTTACGACGCAAGACCAGCCAACATCCACTTGCGCCGCCAGAGTATAATCAGCGCCTCATAGATATTCAAGCATCGCTTCAATTTTGGGTCCTCCTTGACGATGAGTATGATGCTTCACACTTCGTGCGTAGCTATATGTCGACCCGGCTAAGGCCAGTGCATATGGCGAATTGAGTCCCCTCACGACCGGTAACGCAGAGGTACAGCCAAAGTCACATCGTGCCAGCTTTCCGTAGTTGTATCAATTATGTGAGTGATGACTTCAGTCTTACGCGCTTGATGCGTCCAAAACTTCCGCACAAGCAAGACTAGGAATCTGTCGCACCACGAGCCAGGCTTCTAGGACTTCTCTGCAGCCTCTGAGGCAGTAGTTCTGTTCTAGTCCCGCCATGGCGAATCCACGAAGGACGAGTTGGTGCTTGGCATCGTCGCACGTCAGGATTACAATCATTCTGAAACTCAGGCGCCCTCGCGTCACTTTCAGCTCTTTACCCATTGGGGCCGGACATTTGAATCTGGTCGAAGTTTACTTGTGAACAGGGCTACGCCACAGACTTCGACTCGGACCAGAACAATACGCCATTTCTTACAGTAAAAGGGTAGAAGACTAGCCTTTGAGCCCAGTTTTGCGAGGTTGCATATCCCATGGGCAGCTAGGGGGAGCGGGACATGCCGTTCCTGGTTGAATTTGCTTCGGCGCTAGTTTCGGGAGATCGTCGTCTAGCGGTCAAATATTCAAGGAGTTAGAAAACTCCTAGGATGTTCTTGGTCCACACAGTTTCACCACCCACGTAGCATTCCTCATGCCTACTTCGCTTACCACATCTTGCTGGGGTACGTGGGAGGTGGACACTGTATGTCCCACCTGCTCGACAACGATAAGATGATCGGTAGTTATACAATCGCACTGTTCAATCCTGCATGCCAGTCCGGTCATGCACATTTGCGCTATTGTGCTGAGCGATATGGCCTTGCTGCTGGCGGTCTGCCTGTCGTTCTCTTTTGCGCTGAGTGTTCAGGGTAATATTGTTCAAAGCTGTATATCATCAGAGTGCATGCTGACCTTCACAGGACAATGCAATGGTCCTAGCATAACAATTTCCTCGAGCGCTGATGCAGATTCGATATCTTCTTGTAAACTCTACGATGGCGATATCGTGATCAGTGCTTCCAATACTGACAATATCACCTTGACTGGCATTGAAAGTATTGCTGGGGACCTTACTGCGAGCAATGCTTCTATTAGTGCCTTGAGTGCGCCAGATTTGATCACGATTGGCGGCACTTTACAGCTGTCGCATCTCGGCCGGTTATCAACGCTACGTGTGCCTAGCTTGACGACGTTGAACTCGATATTATGGGTAAATCTACCCTCACTGCGTTCGGTGGACTTTGAGGGGGGTGTCTCTCAAGCAGGAAACATTGTCATCTTCGACACTGGCTTGCTCAGCATCGGTGGCCTTAGCATGGTATTGGCTAAGTCAATCGATATCAGTAACAACGCACAGCTAGAGACAATTGGCCTGCAGGATCTCGAAAATGCCACATCACTGTCTTTCCAAGCGAACGCGCCTACCCTCAGCCTGCGGTTCGACAGCCTCCAATTCGTCTTTGGCAACATGACCTTCGCTAATATTAGTGCTCTATCGACGCCGGACCTGCAGGAGGTGACAGGGGCATTGACGTGTTACAGCTGCTCAATGGCTACCTATCGATCGACGTGGTTGATGTCTGTTGGACTGAACATGGCATTCGTCAGCACAGAAGTGTCGAAACTCGATTTCCCTGACCTGGTAGATATCGGAGGAGGCCTTCAATTGTCCAACAATAGCAAACTACGTGTGGTTGATGGCTTCGAAATGTTGGAGAGTATCGAAGGCGGGGTTACACTCAATGGCAACTTCGACGCGTAAGTAATTCCTTGCTTCAGCACTGGTGCTCTTTTCGGGTCCCTGATGGTCATGCAATACCGCCCATAGCAGAAGCGACTCGGTGAGTCCATTTTTGTTACAGTCATCTTGACCGTTTTCATCATAAGTGTCTCTGCCTGCAAGATCGAATTTCTGGTTGCTGGAGAACACGTTGACTGATATGTGGCAGCATAAGCTTTGAGAACCTAGGCTTAGTCGAAGGAGACGCTCTCGTTAAAACATCCTCCAACAATGCTACGCTGTGTACTTACTTTAACTACCTCAAACATGAGGAGACTATCAGGGGTAGTCTCATATGCGAGACAAGCGCCTCGATCACCGAGACCACCGACTCATCAGCAAGCGTCGATCCTGGTAGTGGTGATGGCCTCAGCGACGACGAAACCCTGACAGGGGAAGAGAGTAGTGACGAACAAGATGGTCTGTCGAAAGATGCCATTGCCGGTATTGTGATCGGTTCACTCGTCGGCAATGCGGCTATGGTATTGGCCTTGTTTTTCTTCCTTCGCCGCAAATGGCGGCCTTCCAGCGAGTTCCACGGCATAAGTCAGAGCTTGCATCATCACGAGATGCCGCCAAATGGCTCGCACGAGAAGTCCGAGCTATACGGCAGCTCAAAGGTTGCGACAGAAATGAGTGCACATAGTAACTACGTGCCAGGATATACGCGAGCGTTGCCGGGTGTTTACGAGGTTGACGATGGGTCGATGGTTGCGAAAGAGCCAAGCAGTACGAATAGCAGTGAACAAAGCCCGGTCAGCCCTGAACAGTACTGAGTCGAACAATGGTCATTGACCTTGGGTGGAGTGGGAGGAGAGTGATGTTGAGGCCACATCAATGACATTCTACCAACGTTTTCCGAGTAAGGGAGCGTGTCTGAGCCCCACCAGAAGCCAATCATTCCATGACTATCGTTACAAAAGCGATACCCATCCGCTCACACAAGCAGCCCCGTGGCTAGCCCCCAAAAATGAGCACGAAAAGGTGCATCAAGCACCAGAGTGCTTCACCTCGACCTCCTTATGCTCCGGTTTGACTTCATAAGTCTCAACCTTCGGCACCTTGACCCTCAACAGTCCCGCATGCAGGTGTGCTTCAAGCTCCTCGTGGTTAACCTTTATGGGGAAGCTGAACGCTCGGGCGAAAGTTCCAACACGACGCTCATGGACAGTAAGGGCAATGTCTTTGTCCTTCTCGTGGTCCTTCCCTTCGACGTTCGCGTCGCCGCTGGCGGACTGGCCATCACCTGGGGTCGGCTCAGTTGCTGTTGTGGTACTGGCAGTTGCTTCGCCATCCTGCGCTTCTTCGTCAACCTTCGGCCTTTCGAGCTCGGCTTCCACGAGGAGAGTTTTGGAGCTGCTCCACTTGATCCTCAGCTTGGCCTTGTTGTCCAGGCCTGGTAACTCAATATCGATGTAGTAGCTCTTCTTTGATTCCCGGACATCGATCGATGGATTGTGCATGGGCTGCTCCGGGCCCCAAGGGTGGATGAATGTGTCAGCTACGCTGCCTAGGGTGTGGCCAACCGTGTGACGGAAATGTTCCAGAGGAAAATGCCTCTCGGGAAAGTGTCTAGGGACATGGGTTGTGCGCCATGGCTCAGGCACGTAGTAAGGTGGGTACGGAAAGTCGTGGTAGTAAGCCATAGCGTTTGGCGGGTCTTCTGAGGATTAGATTGAGATGCTGGAAATCTGGTCGGGACAGAATCTGCTTGGACTTGGTGGTATTGACTGATGATCATTCCATCTTGTAGGTCGTAAAGGCTTCACATACTTATACCTGAGTTCTGCCATGATGATTCCTGTCTCGAACATTCGACGTCTCTGCTGTTGTCTGAATGCCAAAGCTGCTAAGTCCAAAGGAATTCGCCTATCAATGTGGTGTGACAATCGCCCAGATCCTGCCTGAGGCTGAGTTGGTTTGTAATGACACCTAATTGCGCACATTATTTCATTGGCGCAACTTCCCGGAAGTCAGGGTCTGCAACGGTCACATGCCAGGCGAGTGGGGTGACAACTCGGAAGTGGTAGCGTGACAAAGGGGCACTGCCTTTCAGGTCGGCAGTTCTAGGCATCTCATCCAGCGTAATGAGACCAAATGTTCCTCGTATGCCTCGCGTAGAACCCGGTCACTCACATTCAAGAAAGTGCTCGCATGTTCTCAGGATCGACGGGTTTGAAGTTGTTCAGCGGGCGGCACCTCGCTTCGCAGATCCAGGCGGCCGTATCCAGTGGAACCATACGATGTCTGCCGTCACGATGGAGTGAGCGATACTACACGGCTCGACCAATCTGGCATCTTAAGACTCATGGTGGTCTGATATTTACAACATCCTCGGACAAGGGCTGAAGCCGCTCTAAGATGCTTCAGCGTCTGGATGCCAATATAAGGCCCGGCGCCCTCCTGACGCATCGCAACAGGTAGGTGCAGCAGCAACAACGACTCGCGCATAACAACAAATCAATCCACCAAAGTTCACACCGCCACCATGCTCTCTCGCACTAAACCTATACCCGAGTGGTACCGCGACTACTACGCCTCCATCAACGCCGACCCCAACCTGCTAAGCACTCAGAAAACCTCACAAGCCGAACCGCCCTTCCACACCGACAGCGACATCAATACTCAGCCCTCGTCCGATGTCAACAAAAACAACTACCACATCCTCATCACATCCTCCCATCTCGCCAAAGACCCCACCCAACAAGTCGAGAAACTGCGCGTCATAGGAACCTACGACGCCCCCTCCCTCGCCAAAGCCGCCGCCCACCGCGCCCTCTTCGACGCTGGCTACGAAGCAGAGTTCTTCAAAGCATACGGCGTCAGCCCATCCTTCTTCGACGAGCAGCGCATCCCCACGCGGAACCGCGACGGTCTGCTCGTCCACGCCGTCGCGCAGGACGGCACGATCTTCCAGGTCCGCATCGTGACGACGCCGAACGATGCGAAGTGGACGCATGAATTCGAGGACGGGCGGATCTGCAAGGAGTTGTACTATGTCGTGCGGACGTCTGCGGAGTACGGCGACGGCGAGGGGTCCCAGGGCGAGGACTCGTGGGTATATGCTGTTGAGGGAGCGTTTGAACGGTATGAGCAAGCGAGGAAATTAGCGCTGGAGGTGTTGGGGAACGGGGCGGGGGGCGCAGCGAAGGAGAAGTATGAACAGTATGATGAGGTCGCGGCGGGTGAGATCGACTGCGGATACGGAGAGAACGTTTTGGTGCATGCTGTGGGTCAAGACGGAAAGAATGTACTGGTGAGTGTGGTTAAGGCGCAAATCCTGGAGAGCGTGAGGCTCATGGAGGCTTCGATGAGGATTCGCTGAGGGGTCGTTGGGTCTTCATCAGTTTGGTGAGTCTGGAGGTTAACAGTTGCGGAAATGGTGTGCAATCTGACGATGTTGCAATGGGCCGGATCACAAAAATTCGAAATCAGCTAGGCGAGCTCGGCTCTGGAAGTTTTGCATTTTCGAGGCTCAAAAGAACACTCCTTAACCTCTTACACAGTATTCTTCTCCTGTGCTTCCTTGGTCTGATCTGACATGCTCATGGCAGCAGTGCTCCTCCGCCTCGCATTAGCAGCAGCCTGTTTCATCATCTCCTTCTCCGCGTGGCCACTGGTGTCACCAAACACATCGTCCATCTCCTCCAGCGTCTTGCCCTTTGTCTCAGGCACAAGGAAGTACGCCCAGATAGCTGCCAGACCGCAGAAAGCTGCAAAGAAGATGTAGGTTCCCTGAGAATGTTAGTATATAGTAGGCATATAACGAGAAAACTGCTATTGGGAAGGATTGAAAAACGAGAGCTCTGGGACAATCTGACCGAGAGACATCTTACAATGCATCTCGATGCCAAAGCCTTCACCATTGCTCTTTTTGTAGTCAAGTGGGGACGGGTTTTTTGGTGGGGAGAGACTTACATAACCAGCAGAATCCAGCATTGGCGGCACAATGACGCCGATGATGAAGTTGGAGATCCAGACAGTCGCAGTCGAGAGCGCGACACCTTTGGCTCGAGTGGCAGTGCTGAACACTTCAGATGGGAGAGCCCATCCGAGCGGCGAGTATGACACGCCATAGACGAGCATGTAGACGAATGCCATGGCAACAGTGGCCCATCCAGCAGAGGCGTTGCCCCAGTTGGGACCATACACGCCGACCAGAGCTGCGATGGTGACGTAGACGAGGAACATACCTACTGCACCCCAAAACGCGAGTGGTCGACGGCCGACACGGTCGATGACGAAGAAACAGATGACGACTGCTACGAGTTGCAGGATATTGAGGGCACCGGAAAGAATAAGGGACATCTCGTAGTCGGCTCCCAAGGTGCTGAAAAGGGTGGGAGCGTAGTAGATGAATCTAGAGCGCATTAGTCAAGACCGGACAAGCTGAGGACAAGTAATTACGCGTTGATGCCGGAGAATTGCTGAAAAAATGCCACACCCATACCGACAGCTGTTCGTCGTATGGTCTTCTTCTTGAAGAGGTCTGTCCATTGGAGCACCTCAAGCTTGAAGCCGCGCTTTCCTGGATGTGTTCTTTCTTGGACCACATTCTGGAACTCGACCTCTGCCATGATGCCCATCCATTCAGTTCGGACTCGTTCATCGGTGGGCGGTAGCCGTCGAAGCTTAGCGATTGCCTGGAGAGACTCATCGTTGCGGCCGACAAGGGACAGCCACCGTGGCGAGTAGGGGAATAAGTGAATCGCAATGCCAAGAGCAGTAACGGCAACCATCTGGAGTCCAAATGGTAGTCTGAAGGCAATCTCGCCCTCCAAGTAGCGTGTGCCGTAGGTAATCCCTACGGTTCCGTTAGCCTCGCTTTGGGGGGGGGCTTGGTCTGACTCACAATATGCAATGACGACTCCGCTCACGATGGAAACGCTTTCCAGAACGAGAAGAGCTCCTCTTAGGTTTGGCGGACTGATTTCGGAAATATACAGAGGGGCTCCAAGTGCTAGAGTTCCAACGCCGATGCCACCGATAGTACGACCAGCCACAAGCGTGCCATAGTCGGGAGCCGCCGTCTGAATGATAGCGCCGAGGTCGAAGATGCACACAACGACAGAAAGCGCCCATTTTCTGGATATCTTGTCGGCGAGCCATGGCATGAAGAAGCACCCAATGAAAGCACCAAACTAGACAATGTTGTTAGTTGGCTGTCGACCTCTCACGACCTCATGAAGCTCACCTCTAGCATGGCAGTCATGAAGCCTTTGTAAAAGCCAGAACCTGGAGTCGAAGGAGCGACCTCGGGGTAGGTGTTGTGGAATTCAGGCATCACGTTGATGATCGAAATGACACCTTGATCGTAGCCAAAGGAGAAGCCTCCCAGACTGGCAATGAAAGCTGCGCCGAAGACGAACGGCGAGCTGACAATACCTTTGATTCCGCCTGGACCGTAGGCGACATTGTCTGCGAGTACGGTGGGATCTTCCGCGGTGGTAACTGGAGCGAGATCATTCTCCAAGTGCTCTGCGTTTCCCCCACCGATAGCCATGATGAATCTTTTTGCGAGCGGTCTGTAGTTTGGACCTCAGCTGGTGGCGTGAAGTACCAATAGTCGTGCGTGTAGATGTCTTATACTTGATGTGCAGGCTACGTTGCGTGACCTAACTGTGATGGCATGTACGTGCAGCCAAGCCGGAAAGTGCTGATCGACAAAACTGATCGTCATTGTGCATTACGCGGCACTTGATCCGTCTGGGGTGCATGGAGTCCCGTAGACACCCCGTGGTCGACACTCCACCCGACGTTCCGCCTACAGCCACTCACGGTCGCTGCCGTTGCTCTACAGTCGCCGACTATTTTCTGTTTTGGTCCTGGGTGTCACATGGTGTCACTGATCCTCTAGTAAACCTTCGGTGCGATGCGACAATTGTCGCGCTTCACGAGCCTCATTGTTTGCCGGGCCTCCCATGAGCATTCTCTTGATTGTCATGATTAAGCTGCTCCTACACTATTCTTTCTAGACAGCTTCGAAGGGAGTTCTAGTCGAAACCGGTTCTCCGTGCCGACACCAGTGGTTAACCTTATTCAATCCTATCAACTACCATCACTGACACCGCCGACGCCGCGCGAAGAGACAGGCTGTCGCTTGTCCTGCTATCTTAACTCTCGATGCGGGATGCTTGCAGATCTGATTAATGCCTCACGCCGGTATGGTGTTTTAAGTGGGCAGCTTGGGTAGCTAAGCTGCGGGCGGAGCTAAGGTTGCACTGACTGTGCAAACGTTGCTGAATGCTGCAGCTCTTCAGGGGCTAAACCTTAGCACGTAGCTCCCGGTAGGTTTCAAGCACTGGGGTCGGTAATCCAAGTATATCAACCCTAGCGAACGTACAGGCACCGCCTACAGCGGCGCAGAAAGCTCCCACATCCTGTCACGTCCGGGCCGCCTTGGAAGGGTCTAGTGAAGCACATGAGACATCGTGGCCATCAACGCAGCTTAACCTGCGTTCTCTCTTTCGAGGTCCTGCTTCAGTCTTTCTTTGCGCCCATGTCTCCATTTTCTGTCCCATGTCTCTACTTTTCCACCCATGACGGTTGTGCTTGCAGGAGTCATCATGATCAGTCCTCGTCTCACCTTCGTACCTTTCTTGAGCACGAGCTTGCATCCGATTTGCATGCCTTCCACAGGAACTTGAGCACCCACGGCGCCCGGCATAGGTGGGTTTGAGTTGACGATGGTGATTTTTTCAAGCCGAGACATCTCGAAGGCCCATGTTTTCAAGCCAGCGGCATCTTGAAGGAGAAGTTTGTGAGGTCCGGTGGAACCTTTCCTGGAATTACCAGAAACGTTTGATGAAGAAGCCGCCGACGGGCGATTCAAGCTGCCGTGGCCTTGTTCCCCACCAATGCCGTCGTCACCATCATTGACTCCTGGCACATTTCTTATCACTTCCCGGCCCCGTATCTCCTCACCTCTTTCCACACGCTCTATTGCTTCGATCTGGGTCCACCTGGATGTGCTTGTGTCATGGATGTCTAGAACCTGTACCGGTATATCTGTTTGCAGGACAAGCTCTTTCGTATGAACGTCTGAAATTGTGCTTGGGAACACCTGTCCTTGTCGCGTTGAGAGAGCGGTGGTGAAGTCTGTCGCTAGCAGGCGAAAATGAGCAGTCGAAGTCAACGATGATAAGGGATGCGATGGGTTGCGACTGCCTGATAGAAACTCGTTAAGCCACTGTTCTGAGGGTACTAGTGAGTACCGTGAGAAGAGCTCATTCTTGAGCTGAGAAGCCAGATGAGTCGACATCACTGAACATCAATGCCCTTCGCTCTCGATGACTAGGCAGAAACAACACTCATATTTGGGGAGTGGGATGAGGTGAGTACCCGTCGTGGAACGCGTACTATAGGGTCCCACTAGCCTTACTATAGTACCGTGTATTCATGTGTTGTCACAAAAGTATCATGTACGCGTTTCCTCTAACACGCAGCTACGAATTATCCATTACCTTGAATTGAATGTAGAATGACCATTACCTCTCGAACCCAAGTTAAACTGATCACTTCCAGAGCCGTCCACTAGCGTGTTGCCAAGCTGATGTTCGCCGGTCATCTCATTTTTCCGTCACGAACTATGCCCGCCATGGGCTCCCCACCAGTGACATCTCAACGCTGGCCACATCACTTCCGGTCGCCAACCTAATTTGCAACCACCAGCATCGCCATCAATCATGGCTGCCAATCCATCAGCTCTCGAGGCCTCCACCCCTCAAGTGACTGCACCACCAATAAAACACATTCTAATATCCGGAGGTTAGCGAAAACACCTCAAAACAATCAAATCCCCCTCAGACCCCTCCTAACACAATCCAAGCTGCCCAAGGAATCGGCCGCTGCCTGGCCCGTCATTTCCTCAAGAAAGGCCACCGAGTATTCATCCTCGACTTCAACAAAGAGGAGCTCGAGTACACCGCGAACACCCATCTGCACGCCTACATCGCCAACCGCGCCTTCAGCTACGCGCTCTGCAATCTCCGCAGCATCGACGACATCCGCCAATCTGCTAAAGACGCCGCCGCCTTCTTCGACGACCGTATCGATGTCCTGATCAACAACGGCGGCATTAGCTCCCCCTTCTGGAAGGATGGCAAGTCTATGGACGACTTCGACACGTCGAGCGAGTGGATGGCATACGTCGAGACGAATCTGACCGCGCCCTTCCATCTCAGCCAGGCAGTCCTGCCGTACATGAAAGTGTCCAGCGACCGGAACGTCCGCAAGAAGCAGCGTGAGGGATCGAGTCCGTGCATCATTCATGTGTCGTCGTTCCGAATGCTCCAGTCTGATCCGAATCAGGAGGGCTACGCATCGACGAAGTCTGGGTTGATCGGTCTGACGCATAGCATGGCGGTGTCATTGTCTAAATTCGGTATTCGAGTGAACCTCATTGCTCCTGGACGTATCAGAGTTGCGCATGAGTGCAAGAAAGGTGACGAAGAGGGCTTGCAGTGGTCAATCGAGGAGGATGATGCTGAGAAGTTTGCTGCCAACCGTGCGGGTATGCCAGAGGACATCGCTGATTGTGCGGAATGGTTGATCGGAGCCGGCTTCGTCACTGGGCAGTCAATCACTGTGGACGGAGGTGCAACGATGCAGAAGAGGTAGTGTGATCTGCTTTGCACACTCAGAAGAAGCGGAACAGCATTCTGTTACTTGCTCGGTTGAGATGCTTATACTAGGAGAAGGGGAAAACATTGGAGGTCCCGCATGTGATAAAATCAGTTCTAGGAAACGCAGTAGCCTGCCCCAGGTCTCACTAATAACAAGAACCGCCGTCATGATGATTGATCCAGCGGCTCAATTCAGCCGTCTGCTCGTCTCAGCGGCGACCCATGGGCTCCGGCTTGTTCTCTGCGACGGTCCTCTGTGCAAAGCATGGGTTTCGCACTCTTCTTCGCCCGCTCCTCCACAATTGCCTTCGAAACGCGGTTCTCTGCCTGGACCACCGCATTCGATGCCCCATTTAGTCCCTTGTAACCACTGCCTGCCAGTCCTTCGTCCGAGCATGTCGATCTCGTCGACACCATACTCGTCACTGTCGTTGTGAGGGCCTCGAAAGATGTAGCATCCACGTACATTGTGGTTTAGATTGGACATGTTGTAAACGTCAGAAATACGACCAGCCAATGGATCGTAGCCCCACATCGTGCCGGTCAGTCGGCTTTTCCGCTTGAGCTCCTTCTCATGTTTTTTACGTGCTTCTCGTGCAGAGCGATGCTTTTCAACAAGCTGTCTTGCAGAGCTGCGGCGTCTTTCGTAAGCTATGGTCGTGGGTGTGCACATCCGTCGGGATCTTCGTTGAGCCAATATTCCAGGTTTGTTCTTGATAGACGCCTGGCCTGCCTTGTTAAGTAGCTGCCTGCGCCGAGCGGATTCAATTCTTAGCCGTTGGATTATGCGATGAGGATGGCCAGAAGGGCGTGATGGGTCGCGTATAGATGGGTTGGCGCCTGAAGAATCGCTAAATTGTTCGTGGAATCGAGATACAACTGAGCCGGATCTGGCGAACACAGCCTGAGAAGATTCAGTGGCTTCCGCCATAGTGGTGGGTGGCGAGATGGTCTAAGCCGTCGCTGTGAGGGAATCTGCTCTCATCGCTCGTTGCGAACGGTAGCTCTGGATGAGGAGAGTGAGATGGATGACCAGTGCAGCTGCGCCAACAGCCAGTGCAGGTGTAATCAGATAGCCAAGGACGAATGCTAGGACTCCAGACCAAGTCATGATATGATGATGTTGGAGTAAATCATGAAGAAGGACTAGTTAGCACGACAGCCAATAATGCATAACCGGTGAGGCACTCTTATGCCAGGAAGCGTGACAGTATCTGCGAGCGAAGTAGCAGATTCAGTGCAGGCAGTGGCATTCGAGCACCTTCTGAATGCTATGCTGTCTCCGATCTGAATTGCACTTTCCCACTCAAGCCATGGTCTTGACGCCGTAATACCGTGTCTAGGTGCTTGAGTGCACCTTCCCTGAACGACTACAACATCAATTCATTTTTCCATTGATGTCTTGATACATGAAGTGCTCTGGTAACACTGCATAGTATCTTTGGGGCTTCTGTCTCTTTGCATTGTTCAAGTCATCAGTCTTTGTGCCTTTTGCTGCTCTCCACCCCTTTGCTTGGTCGACTCTAGCGTCTGTTCATACCGGCTCCAGGCGGAGGCCCGGCGTTGTAGCCTCCAGGAGGCCCTTGATTCAGACCGGGAGCTGGGCTGGGATTACCTTGCGGACCATGTTGGCCTTGCTGCTGATTCGGGTTGAAGCCGCCAGGAGGGAACTGTGGTTGGAAGTTCGGAGGAAAACCTTGTGGAGGAGGACTGAATGGCATGTTGTTTGGCATATTTGGGGGACCGCCATTGGGACCAAATGGAGGAAAAGGCATACCCCTGCCGCCAGGCATCATCATACCACCCTGGCCAGGAGGAGCACCAAACGGTGGAGGAGGCATTCCTGTATCTGTCAGTAGGGTTCTTCTCCGTCACAAGAAGCATTTTACCTGGAAAGCCCATAGGAGGGAAGCCCGGACCAGCACCAGGTTGCTGAAGCATGGGGTTTGGCTGTCCCTCTGCAGCATACGAATTCGTGATCGAGTCAATGACTGACTGCGCTTTCTCATGTCCTATCTGCTGATAATAGTCTGTAACGTTCCTCAGGTGGTTGCGACCAGCGTTATGCGACTTGCGCACAGACATCGAATCGTGTGTGAGATACACATCGCAGTAGTCGCAGAAGAATTTCGGCATGATCGCGGTGTATCCTGAGGCTACGGCGGAAGATTGAGCTCGGCGCGGTTGGCAGGTTTTGCAGTCGACAGAGTAAGGGTAAGAGCTATAGACTGTCAACTATGCGTGCCTAGTAGTGAAGACCAAGTGACACTGGCAAACGGTCACGAACTTCAAATAGTACCGCCGGAGCATTTGTGATCTCAGGCAGTAAGGCACGAAGCTACCAAACGCCTGAGTGCCTGAACACGTCCACCGAGGACAGACGCGTTCTCCAACAATTTTGGTCAACATCGAAGATCGAAGGGGGACCCTCTCCTGCCTCGAATTCACATGCACGGAACACAGCTTGCTACATCACCCACCGCAACCACGACATCACACTCTATTTCTGCCTCCGCCTCCATGCCTGCCCTTAGATTGGCGCGGTGACCTTACAAGCATGGCTGATGTCGGCTCCTTACACAATGTACCGCTGGTAATAGACAATGGAAGTGGCACTATAAGAGCAGGCTTTGCGGGCTCAGATCTGCCGCAAGCATACTTCCCTTCATATGTTGGACGGCCCAAGCACGTGCGCGTACTTGCGGGTGCCCTCGAAGGCGACACCTTCATCGGCAAGAGAGCAGAGGAACTGAGAGGCCTGTTGAAGATCAGATACCCTCTCGAACATGGCATTGTCACTGATTGGGATGACATGGAGAAGATATGGTCGCACGTCTATGAGAATGAGCTGAAGACGCTGTCTGAAGAACACCCTGTCCTCCTGACCGAGCCTCCTCTGAATCCTCGAGCAAACCGTGACATGGCTGCCCAGATCCTGTTCGAAACCTTCAACGTGCCAGCTGTATTCATGTCCATACAAGCAGTCCTCAGTCTCTACGCAAGTGGTCGTACAACCGGTGTAGTCCTGGATGCTGGCGACGGTGTGAGTCATACCGTGCCCGTCTACGAGGGCTTTGCCATACCTAGCAGCATACGCAGAATGGACGTTGCCGGTCGAGATGTGACCGAGAACATGCAATTACAGCTACGAAAGGCCGGCCACGTGTTCAACACAAGCGCAGAGAAAGAAATTGTCCGCGTGATGAAGGAGAAGACAGCATACGTTGCAATCGACCCTCGAAAAGAAGAAAAGGAGCTTGAGCAAGGCCTATGGAAGGTCGAAAAGAAAGACATTGAATACGTCTTGCCAGACGGCCACAAGATCAAGCTAGGCCCAGAACGTTTCAGGGCTCCAGAGATATTGTTCGAACCTGAGTTGATTGGTTCAGAGTATCCAGGTGTTCATCAAATGGTCGTCGACGCTATTACGAGGACTGATCTGGATCTCCGAAAGAATCTCTACGCCAACATTGTCCTGAGCGGTGGCACAACGTTATGCAAAGGCTTTGGTGACCGCCTCCTCCACGAGATCCAGAGATTGGCCGTCAAAGATATGCGTATTAAGATCTTTGCCCCGCCTGAACGAAAGTATAGTACCTGGATTGGCGGAAGTATATTGGCCGGTTTGAGCACCTTCAGAAAAGTAAGTTGCTGCAGACACATACATACGTGGTAGACTGACTCTTGTTACAGATGTGGGTAAGCGTGAGCGACTGGCACGAGAACCCGGATATCTTGCACACCAAATTCAGCAGCTGAGAGCCCAGACCGCCAGTACAACAATCATAACACTTTGGGCACTTGGGCACGGATCACGTCACGCGATCCTGCGGTCCGACAACCAAAAGAGAACCCTGCTCCCTGACTAACCGAGGAGATCGAAACGGGGCTGGGCTTCTCCTGCTTGGTGACAGGTAGTGCAGGAACAGCAAGCGGTATATCTCCTGATAGGTCGCCGTTTTGGCTGCCGCACGCCATAGATGGACGGTGTTTGTTCGTGTGGGGAACCACGCGAGTATACGATTACCTGAAAATCTGGGGAAACACCATGATTCAATGAGGCAAGGCTTTCCTTGAAGGAATCTGAATCTTGTCAGCTTCGTAGCCAGTCCGACAGAGGTGTCGCATTGGTGGACAGACCATTGTCAACAGTAGGAATTTCTTCTCTCAACATGGTGGTGCACGGGACATTGAAGTGAAGACGTAAAAGTGGTCGATGCTGGAGGCCGACGTAAGGGGGTAGTTTCCTGGGGGTAAGAGAAATACATCCAAAGGACTTTCCCCACCTCGTGTGAAAGGCAATGATGCGCGGTCGGCCGCTTAGATGCGCGCCGCCAGACCATGAAATCCGGGGCAGCAAATTTTTTGGCACCGCTAGAGTTTGGCATTACTCGATCACAATTGTTCCAGCCAGTGACAGAGCTTGCGTCACAGTCCGTGGTCCGTGTCCACCTGCGCAAGCGGCAAGCTAAATCGAATTTTTAGATGATGAAAATCTGACATCTAGCCGGGAAGCAAAGCCTAAAACATGACAAACTTAGCTAAGTTTGTTGTCATGGCAAGCTTGTGGCTGACTTCTCGACCACCTGACCGCAAATTTTCAGGCGCTTTCCAGTTAACTGCATCGCGTCCGACGCGCTTCCTGGGACGCTTTTCAGTTAACGGCAGGCTCCAAGAAATTGGTACGTTTCTATGTGTAATCGACTATGCTCGTGATGGTTCGTGTCACTGCATCCAGCATGGAAAGCAGCGGACGTGCAATTTCATCCTTCACGCTTGTTGTCAAGATTTTCATCAAGCGGATTGAATATAAGGCAGGTGCCACTTGGTCCCGTAATCGTCTTTTGCCTCGTAGAACACAGAGTAGTACACCAGCAATTAGCCTCACAACATACAGATTAACACAACTCAATCACACTATTATCCCTTCAGCTCCTTGTAATCAAGCAACAATGTTTTCAAGATACACTGTCGTCGAGCCACACCCATCGGTAACGCTTGGCCAGCAATACCTCTCTACTGGACGAGGAGGTGCCGGGAATGCGGTCAAGGCACCATCTACAGTGACCAGGGGGTCTGATGCCTCAGGTCCAGCATCGCGAGCATCCGCCGCTTCCCTTCACGTACCTCGCCGATCTTTCATTTCAGGACGGGGCGGTGCTGGCAACCACACTCACGAAACCCCAAGAATGTTCTCTTTCGACGAAGAGCTTCAGCGAGAGATGCAAGCAGCGAAGCACGTCGCCCCAGTCTACCATGTTGGTCGAGGCGGTGCTGGCAACCTTCACAAATCCACAAACCAGAGCGCGGATGCCAAGTACCTTCTGTCACGGCGCGACAGCAACAACTCTGCTTCCAGTACAAGCTCGGCAGAATCAGGTGCCGACATTGCGACTCGAAGTCTCAAGAAGGGCCTGAAGAAGTTTGCAGGTGTTTTCTAAACGCAACATCACCGCATTACATCTTCAATCAGCATTTCAGCGTTTCGCATTGACCCTGAAAGACCGGTGTCTTTTGGCCCAAATCGTGAGCATATTTGATTTTCAGCAGCGGTGCGTAGGCATCCATCAGCGACGGCGCTTCCGGGAAAGGACTGGAGTTCTATATTGATTCGAAGGGGCGTGCATACTGCCCTTGAGATTGTGATGGCTATCACACGGCAGGCGGCATTACAAAAAGTTGGTTTCGGTCATCAACTTCGAATCATGAGATACCCATTACGAGCATACGAGCAATCACGAGCATTGTATCATTAGCATAATCAGACAGCAAACAAGCTGCAGCCGTTGGACGGCAAGAATCAATACTTCCAATTCTTTCAAGATTCCAACATTTCTCCTAAAATTTCACCGTGCTATCGCATTCTGACTTCATCGTTAGCACTGCCTAGTACGGCGTCTGCTCGATGTCTCTGACGCAGTCAGCATACTCCCGTCACTACGCGCGGGAAACGGAAACCCGTGGCCTTAATATTTGCCCGTCGTCCAGCCTGCGTCACTGACTCCGAGCATAGTTTGCTGGCCTGCGGTCAACTGTTGTCAACTTTTTTGATGGTCGATGCCTTAACCCATGTCTTCATGACACACCACGTACACTACATCAGGTTAGCTTCAACAGAGGGATCCCTCACCGCTGTGTGAGCCTGCCCACGACCAACGGTCCCTTTTACTGACAACGCTACTGTACATCTACCATACTTGAGTGAATGATTGACATGTTTTCGATCTACGCGGCTGACCCCTAAAACATGAAGATCGTCTGACTCATCTTTAGCCTCTCGGGAGCGGCACAGATTGACATGTTCCCCGTCGGTACTAGCGTCTTTCTTTCCCATCTAGCATTTGAACAGTGTTTTCGTTATGCTTTTGGGCTCGATGCTCTCTTCCTCTACTCTCCAAAGCCTTACAGCTTCTTCTAACCCACTGAATATCGCTCTGGTCAAGCATTGGCCTTTTGCCACACGCTTGTTGAGGATTTCCATATCTGTAGACAGGCGTGAAGGGAACATTCGAGGAAGCGTCATCTTAGTTTTGAACAAAACCAATAACAAGGAAGGTTCAATCGAGACTACTCTGTATCAAGAAGCAGCAAGCGAAAGGCATTAAGTGGACTGACGTTACCCATCTGCGACGACCAAACCTAGCTTTTGCAGCTCAGCTGCTTCGTAAAACTGGATGCACGATCGTGTTAGCCAGGCGACGCTACGATCACGCATGTTTTGCTGCACATATATTCAGTACTCGCCATCTACTCATTCCAACTTCCTAACATCGCAGCATTCTAACGTACCGCGCTCATGAGGAGACCGGCAAGTGACCACCACTGTGGTATTCGTTTTGAGTGCCATGCTTGCTGAGGCAATTAGTTGCCCAACTGGCAGCTTGCAAAACTCGACAAGAAATGTAATGAACGAGCGATCTGCACACGGGAGCGACGTCGATGCAGACTTGTGAAGCTCAGATCCTCGAGCCACCGTTCCAAAACATGGATCTGTGGTTCTCAGGCATCACAAGCTGCTTGGTATGAAAGTGATGCATTCCTGACACCACGACATTTCGACGACACCGACCTGAAACATGCTTAATGTCTGCGCGAATTCAGACACTAGCTGTGAGGAGACATGATTCGACAGGCCTCAAGCGGTGAGATTTGGTATGCCTGACAGAGACGAGGCAGACTTCGGTGCAGGAGATTGTAATGACCTCACGCTAGGACAAGGAAGGGTAAGCGTAAATACTAAGATAGCTCGGATACCAAAAATAGGCATGAACAGCATTCGCATCAAATCACCATCACGCCTGCGTCGTATGGAATCTTGCACTTATGCAATATTAGTTCCTGTCAGGCCTGCTCTGACCGTGCTCTATTCATCCTTCGCTTGCAATCATGTTGCTATTCAAAGATCACTTTCAACTCGATTCGGTCACAATCCATTCCAGCTTTTCCTTCATTCGTTTATCGTCATATCTGCTGTCAGGTACGACGTGCGGCGCTTGGACGACTCGGTCATGGTGATACTCAAGCGTACTCCGCCCCCTCCATTTTGGCAGTTGTCCGTCTCGCTCTTGCAGTTTAGTGCGAGTTTCGGCTCGCCAGCCGCCTGTCTTGGCTTGGTACTCAGTCAATATTCGCGTTACCCGTTGCTCTTTCCTTTCGGTGGCTGGAGACTCATGCATAGCACCTATTTTTCCTTAACCTTCATACCCTGCTGGCTTCTCTAGGAGAACCACATTGAGCCTCATCTACACAGCCCCCTCTCTGTGATTCGTTTCTTTGCGCTGCACTTTACTGGCGACTTGTACTCTTGCTCACATTAGCATTACACCACCCACGAGGCTACCAGGTTAGCGGATCGTGCTTCTACTGGCCGAGAATAGCTCGCTCGTACTTTTTGGTGCCCATACTCCACGTGCGAATGGATCTCAGCCCTGCCAATAACCTCCAGTTAGCACACCTTCGTCATTTCCATACCTTGCCATGGCAAAACTCTTTGTTGTGAACGCATCAGCATCATCAGACGCGCCAAATAGACTGAGCCTCAGAACGGGGCCGTGGTCCTGCATCAAGAGAACCGTCTCGCTGACCCATGTCCCCAGCATCTACCTTGGCTCCATATAATTAATACCCTTTATCCTCAATCATGCCGACGACCACACCACTCGTGCCTGATAAGGAGAGATCGCCCCTTCAACAACCTCAGTCGTCTCAATCACCAAATCTTCCTGTTAGTCGTGCTGAAGCTCCACTACTACCACAACCTATACAGTCCACTCATTCTGTGCCTGGGGCTGTGCCAGTCATACCTCAACCAACATATAGCGAAACCATTTTGCAGAGACCAATTCTTGCCACCGACCCTTCTACGCTGCCAGCGCAGCAGATCGCGCAAGAACCCTCGTCGGCCACGTCCCGACGACGAAGCTCTTCCAGTATGAGAAACGCAAGCACTACCTTCGAGAATATCACGCCTTCCGCGACACCGACGGGAAGGATAAGTAAGGCAAAGAAAGGCAAGCGCGTTCATGCTTGCGAGTTCCCAGGTTGTGGAAAGGTATGTCGCGACCATCTTCCTCCGTACGTACTCATGTTAATTTAACTAGGTCTTCACAAGAGCAGAACACAAAAGAAGACATGAACTCAACCATAATCCAGATGCCACGTTCTCATGTCCTCATCCTGGTTGTGGCAGATCCTTTGTCAGAATAGATCTGCTACAACGGCATCAGGAGCGACAGTAAGTACTGAGCTATTATCCGGGCAATTCTTGTCCGACTAACCATAAATAGCGACTCAGAGGCCTCACCAGGCCTGGCACAACCCACACTCACATATTCGAACGCCGGCTTCACCTCACCATCATCCGTGCCACCTCCGAGCACGATGGCAACTCCACCAACTGAATCAGCTCCAAGAACATCATCGGGTGGCCTGTCGATTGGATCTCTAGTGAACCCTCATTCTCATCGATACCATACAGCCGACTCATCATTACCTTTCAACAACATGTATATACGGCCATTCGCTCAAACGGTCGATCCATATGCGTTTTACGGCTCAGATGGCAGCCTTTCACCGGTATCCGACCGGGCTGGACGCCTCCACCGTCAAAGCATATCTTCGGCTTCATCGGTTGCTGCTTTGGATCCAGCTGCCATGTCTCCCACGATGACCACAATACCTGGCGCATGGGCACCCTCCCCGGCGGCGCCGCCGATGACTTTGCCTTCGGACGTTTTCGAAGAGGGCGAAGCTCATTACGTACCGGTAAGCTCATTTGCCTTTTCAACTTGTGCCTTTACTGAGGCTGATCAGTCACCTACAGGTAATGTCATGCCAGTACACCTCCGTGAATTGGATGGACATGAATTCACTACCATACAGCGAAAGCTTGCAACAGTACCCGGTCTCATTTTCGATAGACCCGAGATACCCCCATATATACGATTCGATTGCTTAGAACACTACTGGAAGTCTTTCCATCCATCCTTCCCTATCGTCTACAAGCCAAACTTCGTCACCAACACACCTCCGCCTCTTCTCTTCAGTGTTGTACTAGCCATAGGGTCATTCTATGACTCACGTCCAGACGCGAAACTCTACTCACTTGCCCTCCAGGAAATAGCTATTGAACTCCTGCTGCAACGCGGCGAGACCATTACCGGTCAGTCGCGAATTGCTGACCTTCAGACAGTGCTGCTCCTCGAGATTCTCAGCAAGTATTCCAGCCGACATGTCGAACATGGGACGTCAGCTCGGTTTAAAGCTTTGTATGCAAGTTTGCACCAATCACGGCAGATCCTTGAGCAGGTTCCTCTCGCTGTCTTCCGGACACTCAAGAAAGAAAAATCAGAAGACGACCTCGAAAGAGCTCACGAGTTCTGGTTAGAGCACGAAGCTCGAAGAAGAATCTTCCATGCCTGCTCCGTGCTCGATACTCAAGAAGTTGCGCTTTTCGAACAACGCCCGACAATAGTCACTCATAGCAACCTGCCGCACAAGCTTGCAGAGACTCAAGGAGGCGTCGACCTGCCATGCGACGAGATACTATGGGAAGCAAGCCCGCTAGCAGAGTGGTCTGCTGAAGCAGCAACTTCAATCTCCAGGGATATCGATACAGCACGGGCCGGCTATCAAACTGCGTCTGTCAATGACTACTCGTTCTTCCAGCATCAGATCATAAACCTGAACGCCAATCCTAGCCAACGATGTTTGGAAGAAATGTCTAGCCCGCCTCAGCAGAAATCCCCACCATCGAAGACGCGCTTTAATTACCATGTATTTCAAATGACCAAGCATGTACCTGTACGGTCTCTCCTCATAGTGGCTGGCGAGTCGTGGTTCCTGGACAAGAAAATCGAACAGGGGGCAGAGTATATTCAAGCGAGGCATATAGTGCGGGAATGGATAGCACGAGCTAACTCAGCAGATCCTTTGACAGAGATGACGAGTAGCACCAAGGCCCATTGGCATGCACTGAAGCTATTGCGATTGATGGTAGGTACGAGCGAGAGCATTCAGCACTTTCAAACGACCAACATGTTGCATGAGGATTGGTCAATCTATTTGGCTACCCTTGTATGCTGGGCTCATGCTTATGCATGGCGCAATCCATCCCAGCTGGCAACTACTTCAAATTTAATCATGGCATTGAGATCGCCAACATCTTACAAGAAGCGGAAAGCCTTCAAGGTTGAGACACCACCTCACAAGCGTCAAACAACACAGCAAGCTCCTGCCAGAGCCATGGTCGCGCCGTCGGCCGCAGCACATACAAGTCAGATCCCTTATTCGGAACCAGTGACTGCCTATTCCTATCCAGCATGGTCAGCCTACGGACCAATAAGCCCCTATGAGGGGCAGTGGGCGGAATACTATAACGAGTCAATGGTGGCATACTCAGCACAAGCCGATGCAAGTACTGCATCCGCGACAGCTACAAATACACCAGCTTATAGTTCTAGAGCTCGAACGGCAGCGAACACACCCCAGTCTCAATCCAGCTTGGCGACGACGGCACCGCTAACTTCGATACCTGTGATGGATGGTCTGATGATCGAGCTTCGCACTTATCTATCTCTTACAGAGGTTGCAGCACCTCAGTACTTGGTCAGCTTGGATAGCAACGTTCTCGCACGCGCTAAAGTCGTTCTCGACGCTGTTCGCGTGCACAAGATCGGCGCAAAACGTACAGTGGGTGGCCTTATGAACAACGCCGAATATGTTTTAGCTCGTCTGGCGCATGGAAAGAACAACGACATGTTCTGAGGTTTTCTTTTCGATTTCTTGCACAGTCTGCGTTTCTTGACACCCTTTTTGGATTTCTGGATAACGATGACTTTTGGAAAGCAAGCTTTACTTTGGCAGGTGTTTGTTGCACCCTGTAAGGAATGGAAAAGAAACAGAGGGCATTTCTTACTTGGACTGCGCAGAGTTCAGCAAAGCATACAACCTCTACAACTTACGATGATGATCTGCATGACAATATGCATCCCTGCTCGCTCAAGGTGGCTGCGAATATCGAATCTGAATATAGCACTGTTTGGCTGTGACTACGGAAGAAGGAAAGGCGTTGTCAATTCGGGTCGATAGGTTTATTATACTGCGTTCAAAGCGAAAATTACGGGATTCCGGTTGTGATAAGGTAGCACTGGTGAGCCAGAAGAAATTAATCTGCTTGTTGCTGTCATTTGTCTTGGTAGTTCTGTATTCCTACCTCTTCAGATGGTCTAGAGAACTTTTTCCCTCCTGCAAGTCAGTCGAGCACATTGCGGGCATGATATGATCGGAGTCTCAAAGGGGCAGCTTTGCCGATTACCCCTAGTTGTTCCACTTTACTGCGAGACACGTCTTTTCTTCACACGTGACGATGCCATGTAAAGCACGCGTCCGCTAGAACAACTGTTAGACCGCCTGTACTTCACACTGTGTGCTCTTCAGTTCTCGAAATTCGTAACATGGAAGCGAGGCAAGAAAAGACGTGCATGCCAGTGTTGGTACGCTGTTATGAAAGCTCAGAATGAGTGTGCCGCATCTACCGGTTGACAAGCGCATGAGAAAGCACATCTGGCTTGAGGCAGGAAACGTTTGTCAGTGAAAGTGCGATATATGCGATAAGTTCTCGCAGTCACGCGTACGCACGTTGGTTGCTCGAACCTCTCCGTCATGACCAAGGTCTGATGGTAATATGGCGTACGCATTGGAACGGGAACTGACTGGTACCGGATGCTCAAGGACACAGTGATATACTGTCCGATACATCAATAGCGGATTGGAGCCAATGTATTCAACGGTTGGAAATCCACGAAGTGATATTGCTCGCTTGTCCACGCAGAGACAAGAAAGTGAGCAATCGAAAAGTGGAACGATTGCTGAGGTGAGCAAGCATGGATGCACATATCTACCGACTACTATCTTGACGGCGAAGCACTTGCACTCGAATGAAGTTGTGACTCACTGATACTGACAAGAATTTGCACGGTTGCAGCAGGCTCACGTTGCCCCTGACTGTGACTGGAGCGACGGTGAAAGTGCAAGGTCACGATCAGTCCGTTTGTCTTCCAGTATGTATTACTTGGTATATAAGTATCTGCTACAGGCTCGACCTTTTCTCCTCCATACCGTCCTACCACATTCATCTTGTAGTCACCTCCGCATGAGGGCGACTTGATCACTTGATTCGATTGAATTGGAAAGACTTCGAATACTTGACCAGTCTCACCTCAGAATTATAGGACATACCATCCAAAAGACTGTTAAACAAAAGCCTTTCAAGCACCAGCCATCAACAGAAAATATGGAGTCGACTACCAAGCCAGCACTCGATCGATTTCGAGAAGGATGGCTGCAAGAATTGAGCAACAGCGACAGTGCACAATCTGAGTCGGTGGTCACAACTGCAACCTGCGATCAACCATCAACGGTCTCAAACCCTGCTTTTCACACTCAGGACGGGACAACCAAAGCCACTACATCAACGGAGGAAGCGACTGCTGTCGAGCTCGCCACTTCTACTGGAACGGCATCCGACACAATTGCGCACGATTTGAGTCAGGATCTTGCCGCTGGCTCGATTACCGTTCGACTAGCCACCATCAATGATCCAGTCCGCCAACACGACCTCCCTCCTCGAAGAGTGCGAATGGGGTGGAAAACCAACAAGAATGCAAACGTATACTCTCAACAACCAGGCAAGCCTGATCGACTGCTCAACACGCTTCCAGTCGAGGCGATTCGAGCCTTCTCATCCGTCTTCGACGATGCGGTGAAACAATCAGGCCTCCCACCTAACAGAATCAACAAGTTCGTAGTCCCGGTCGTCAATGATGATACGTCCGATGCGCTGGCCACAAGCCTTGCATGGCAGCGCCGGATCGTCGACTCAGAGACGTGTCACATCATCCCCTTCAAACGCATCAATGAGCAACCTGTTTACCGATATTACAGAATGGCGCAAATGTTCCGAGGCACAGGTGACGATCACAACAGACGACAAATGCTCCAGAGAATCGAAAACATGAAATACTCTCCTGGCCGACGATATCACCCTGCAATTGACGATGTGAAGATGGTCATGCAGTTCATCCAACCAGAACACAATGTCCGACGAGGAATGATTGAGTCCATTGCTAAGGCTTGGCTCGATCGACGACTCGGTGGCAGAGACGAAGTCGATAAGCTCTGGAGTGAGAACGAGGAGTTTCGAAAGGAGGTCGATGCAGCTGTGGAAGCGGCACTAGAGGAGCGACGCAACAGACGACGAAACGCTGCATAAGCTGGCGAGGCAAGGGGCGGGAGAGGAGACGAACATGAAGTAGAATGAGAAACGGCCGCAAGCAGGCTAATCACAGAATAAGCGGAGCGCAGCCCAGGTACTCACATTGCAAAGAACGTTAGACCATGAGAAGAAGACCTCGGCGCTGAGAAAATAACACAATGCAATGAAGCAAATACACATTGGAACAAACATTCGTCCACACGATCACATTGTTTTCGCCCATTTGTGCTGCGCCAACAGACAATGAATAGTACTCCGTTTCTAGTGCTGCTTGATGCACGTTGGGTACTTATCAGTACGCGTAGAAGCCTTCGCTGCCTTGAAACGCTTGGCATGCCACTCGCGCGTGAGCGCGTCGAATTTGGGTTTAGCATCTTTTGCTTACCTCCCAGCTTGATCTCCCCTTGGATAGTCGCACCATAGTAGTTTGTCAGATTTCAAGCCATTGGCTCTTGGTCGAACATGAACGAAGAGATGGAAGGACCATCACGCTACGATACACGACTCACTACATCCCATGCCTACGTTGCCGGAAGGCATCGTGCCATAGCCACGGCATCTTTCAGAACGAGCTGAGCCACTTGAACAGGCTAATAGACCAGCTGGGGCGCTGAGCTTCTAGATTGGCTAGTAATCATGTCTTGCAGCCCAAACATAACTTTTGTCGACGACAGTGAGCTGGCCTGATAGCTGACTCAGGATGAATGCCGCGGTATCACCTGCGAGGCTTTGCAAAGCCCAGCGTGTACAAGCACAAGCGAAGACCATTGCCTCGCAACGCCAAATGATTGTCAGTCTAACAAACGAGGATACATATGGTTCACTCCAGCCATGTGAATCGTTGACGCTTCCTAACACCACAGCCTGCCCCTCTCGCTTAGCTATGGATTAGTGAATGGTATTTGTATCCTGCTATGGGGGAGTGACGGTACAGTCACTGCAAACAATGAAGGCCAACAGTGCAAGTTGGCTGCGCCGCACGACGCATTATACGTACATGATATCGACAAGTTCCCATCAAGTTTTCTTCTGTCTTGTACAAACTGGGTCGGGATCTTCTACTGGTTCTACGATAGCATCGGAGTTGGAAGTACCCTACCCACTGAACAAGATCACTCAACACACTTCTTTCTAACATCCACGTACTTATTACTCGACAATGAAGTACATTCCTCTATCCTTGATTGACTCGACTACAAATACGAAAACTGCCACAGATTGTACTGGTTTCCCACTTGGCCCAAGCAAACACAGCGGAAACGATACCAGAACAGCAGATACTACCGCGTCTCTTTCAGACATGCCTTCCAGGGCCTATGCTGCGTCTTCACAGCCGACTACGATGTCCCGCAATACTATTGCACTGGTACCCACGGTTAGCCCTGCTCGTCCTGCACCATGGGCCAACTTCAAGCCGGTCTTTACCTCTAGTCAAACGCCAAAGCCTGCAGCGAGATCAGACTCTGTCAAAACCACCGCCGCAGTTCTGTCGATACCTCAGACACCTGAGTATGTGAAAGAAGCTGGTGCGTTCTACGACCTGACGCAGAACATTGAGCAAGGCTCGATTACACTCCAGCCAGCCGCGATAGACGAAGTCCACAAGTGGAACTTAGGTACAGCAACACAGCGACAAATCTGGGCCCTTGGAAAGCTCGCCGCCGTTCATGCTAGACTACGAGGCGAGCCTGACCGATTCGTCCGCCATGTTCCAGTCCTTGCACTGCGAGGCTTCTGGCCGGTGGCTAACAATGCAATCACTCAAGCTGGCTTGACGACCGACCGAGTTCGGGACGTGGTCGTTCCTGTTCCAAGCAAAGACTCTATCCAAGCACTTGTTCTTATGCTCAACTGGATGTGCAACATTATCTACTCCGAAGATTGTGCTTTCGTCAAAATGCCCTACATCAACGAATGTCCGACCTACCGAAACTTCCGAGTCGCCCAAATGGCGCGTATGGTTGGGATGACCGACGTCATGCAAGGAATGCTGGGCAGAATCAACGATCTTCGGTACAAGGGTCAGCTTTTTCGACCTGATGTTGAGGATGTCAAGTTAGTAATGAAATACATCGCACCTGATCATGGGATCCGACTCCGACTTGTTGCTATGATTGCGCAAGCAATCTTGGACAAGAAACTCAGAAACAAGAAAGACATCTACGCATTGATGAAAGTTGACACGGGCTTTGCGACGGAGGTTAAAGATGCGATTGGGTCCGAGAAGAAGCGACGAGCAGAGATGAAGACTTCTTGATCAGCTGTTGATCTGACAAGAGTCTGAGAGGCAACAAACTATCTGGTGAAAGTTTATGACACGGACATTGAACGATAACGGATGAGATGGTTCAGTTCCGTTGAGGTCGAAATAGTGACCACGACAAGGGTCATTGAGTATCAAACAACACAACACAAAACAGGAAGCCAGCTCGTGCTTGACATGAGCTGAGCGCTAGAAGGTGGACGGAGTGCTTGGGATTATGATCCTGCTTGATCTGAAGAGCTTTTTCAGAATCGTTGGTGGCTGATCAGAAAGCCGCGCTCCATCCTCGAGTAGTCAGAAGGAGCAACTGAAATAGACATTGAGGTAAATACCAATACTGTTGTAGAACTCCCACACGAGGCGATGCGTACTGTTCTATAGTATGTAGGTATTTTTGCTTTTTCTTCAGCTGTGCCTTGGTTGATGTGACGCGTCCGTCTCCGCTAGCGTGCCAGTTTCGCGCATGGTGTTGGGCTGGCTGTTATTCACTCTTTGTCTGGGAGAGTCTACCTCATCTCATCCTAAACCATCTAAGTTTGCTACAACGCTCAGTATGTTGATGGGGCCATTACCACTGACAGATCTGAATGCTTTCAGCACTGTGTCCGGCCGTATCGACCGCACGGAAAGCCCGAGAAACGACATCATCGAACTGGTGTCTGCGTTCAACGCCATGTCTACACCGCTCTAGGTCGTGAATACAGGTGACTACGATCGGCGCCGCACTCTATGGTGGGCGGCAAGCTAGTTGGTAAGCCATGTAGGCTTCGACCCCGTCACGGCCTGGGCAAAAATGCTCAAGTTCGGCCTACAATCGGCAACAGCTAACAAGCAGTTTATGATTGCGAGATGTTCAGATGATTCTGAAGTCGCTGAAGAGTAGCAGCTTGCTAGACGGGTAACAATTGACCGTAACAGAGCTTCGTAAGAATTTGCCATTCAGATTGTCAACACATTAATCCAGGCTTCCACTCACCCAAACAAGATGGCCATACATCCATTGGGCCAGGCTGGCCTACTGTCGTGTTTCATGCAGCCTACTGGCTCGCAGAAGGTCTGCCTCAGCTGCGGCATGCATCGCGCGGTTAGTCATGGCATTTAGGAGCAGTTTGAAGGCTTGCCTTTACGACACAAACATCACGCATCAGTACAGACAAATACTGCCACGATTTCGATTCTTGTCATATCACGAGAGCAGATCACTTGCACTTTCACAGCAGCTTATCCAGAACCCACAAGCGATTTTCGAGGTCTATCAGTCACAGATCACAGGTAGCAGGCAGACTAAGATGGTTCATATCACTACGAATGCGCCGCAACTATCATGTGTCAGCCTCGCTGAACCAGCCACTGCATCTTTGTTTCGCTATTACTGCCAGTCACAATGGCATTACCAATTGAACAATAACACGACTTTGTGCTCGTTCGATTGACGGCACAGTACGGTAGGAAGTGATATGATAAATTCACTATACCATTTCGCGCCGCACACTCCATAAATAATATTATATATGTCAGCTTCTACCACCGATCTCCTCTCCACGATATTCGACACATTCTCCATCGGAACTCGGAATTTCGAACCACAGCCACTAACCAAGTGCATCGACAACACCTACACAGGACCTGTTTCGCAGAAACTTACTTCGACATGTCTGTACCAACAATGTTTCGGAAGGACTTCCTTCTGCAACCAGCCACAGATGCTCGATACGTTGAAGGTGGACCTATCGAAGTCATGGTGCAAGCTGATCGTGTTCGACTCTTGCAAGGGCAGGTTGTCGAAGTGGTTGCAGTTCTACCAAATGGACAGGAGATCGCTCTTGGCAAGGAGTATCTGAAATTGCTCCGGGCGGCTTGGTCTGTCCTGAAAGACCAGCTTAACAACATCGCCGGTCCAGATCTCCATATCAATGAGATCACACACCTACTTGTTCCTGTTACGGTCGTCGCCCCTCTTCGAACAATCGTCTCAGCTCAAAGACTCAGTCTCGAAAAGAAGCACGGTAACCTGCCACACATCCAGCGTTCAGGTCAAAACCCTCTCTACCAAGATGCGCTGGTAATGGAAGTTGCGACTGCTGTTGGTTTCAGACACGTTGTCTTCGCTGTCAAAGAACGAATTGACAACACATTCTATGGAGCTGGTGCACACCAGTACAGAGCTCCAATTGCTGATCTTCATTACGTCTATAATGCGTCCGATAGCCAAAGCATGAAGCATGTCAAAAGCCGTCTCATTCAATCCGTTGTCAAAGCGTACCTCGACAAACGCTTGTCAAACAATCACGAAGTTGAACACTGCATGATCACCATTCCAGCTTTTGGCAACGCCGTGCGGGCTGAAGAGGCACGAGAGAAACAACTACGTGCTCAGAACGCGACCCTCGATGCTAAGAAGAGCAGACACAAGAACGCCTAGCGTTATGCAACGTCACGAGCTGATGAGGCGGTCGCAATACATACTTAGAGCTGTGGTGGGTCATTGCGCACCATGTTATGCAAAACGATTAGGGGAGATCGAATCACAGACCAGAAGAAACCCAGAAAAGCCCCAAAGACATGTTGGAGATCAACATGGACAAGGAAAAATGTACGCATGCACGGATGAAGACTGATGGCCACAATGACATAGTAATTGTCATCACGTAACACTTGATAGTTCAGGTATTGCCAAAAAACTAACAAGCTATAATGACACACTGCTTGTGGTATGTTTCCCCTCCATATTTCTGCTTGCTCGCTTGTCCAACCTGGTGACATTTCTTCGAGACAATGTAGAAACGTCATTGCTAACAACGTCTTCCTCAATGTCGCCAGAGTATCACATTTGTTGTTGATGACTAGGTCAACAACATTACGGTGGCATGCCTACATACCGACCAGATCGCTGACACCCTATTACAGGCAACGTCCCTGGTAGCAGAGAAAACAAGGACACCGTCACATGCATGCACTAGATTCCCAAGACAAGAAGAGACCGCTCGAGCTGAGACAGCTGCGAGGATGACTGGGGTAACTGTCAACACCGAGAACAACCAAAAGAAGCGAAAGAACAACCAAGATTAAATCCGCAATCAGGTTGAGATGGACGTATGAGCGTATAGTTGGGAATGATGTGTAGGAAGGTAGAACAACGACAATGCAAATGTCATTGAAAAAAGTCAAGATAAACCTCAGAAACCAGACTATAGATTACACAGTACCAATTCGAGGGCATCGCGGAGTACAAGGTCGAGCACACATCTCGAAGCACTTACCAGAATGCACCTCTCTAACGATACGTCTCTTCTGTTTCTGCTAGCAACACCGCGAAACGCTGCTGTGCCTATCGACTTTTTCGTGATGAACGAAGCTCCAGATTTGTGTTCTGTGAGGCGGTGCTGGTTATATCTGTGAGTCGGTCCAAGATCACAAGTCGTAGAAAGTCTGCTACAAAACTGATGGCTAACGTCTACATTCTAGATACATTGCTCGAATGGAAACGGTCCTTGCATGGACCGGTTTCTTGTTCTGTGTTTTGATGCGTCTCCCGTCGCCGGCCTTCGATGTATCTACCATACCCCTGACATTCAGAGCATGAAAGACGTCAGGGTTGGCCTTCTCTAGCGCCCCGAGCAAATTGAGCAGAGTGAGAAGTACGGCGGCGAGCTACAAGCGACGCAACCGGATGGGTCCTGACTCTCAGCATCGACGATGTTCCCAAATCGTCCAAACCTGTAATGAAACATAACATCTGAATTGAACAAAGGGCCGTGTCGGCCCTACTACATAGCTTTGTCCGGCAGCGACCATGTAGGCTGCGCTGAGTGCATACTCATCCCCCAAATCTCCAGTCCTCTGTCTTTCCCAATTAACGAACCTTCAGGCGTTCCTAACCACCCACTCGAAGAACAGACACAACCCGCTCTTTCCACCATCAACCCCGATAAAGCCGCAATGTCTGGCACCCCAAACCATGAAGCCCTCTCGGCGATGCCCAGGCTCAGACCAACCGACTACGGCACACCCAAGACGACCCGCCCCACGACCACCAGCAGCAAGACCTCCAGCCCAACCTCCGCCACCATACACCGCACGCCCCTACCTTCCAGACCAAATTCGGCTTCGAATAGTCTTCACTCATCCCACCATACCACTCCTCGACTTCCACGTCAACCCAAACATCACCATCCGCAACCTCCAGCACCGCATCCAAGCAGCTCGTCCACAGGCACCGGCTCCAACCCAGTACGAACTCATCTATCGACATCAACCAATCCCCGATCCAGCCGTTACTGTGCGAAGCATTTTAGATCACCACCATACCCCTCACTGCCTAGACAGGGATACGGTGCATGTATTGCACGTTCATGGCTTGCATACCGGCACTGCCGTGGCCAACGATAGAGACGAGACTCGCAACAACCGACAACATGGAGTCGATCAACATCATTACCTTCATCACCAGTTCAATATTGAGGGCGTTGGGATATTCTTGTTCGGTGTACTCCTAGGATGGACATTGAAGTGGCTGGGTGGTACCTCCTTGCGAAGTTCTCGATGATCTCGAGGCGGATCCGTATGCGAAAGCACGCTGTAGGTAAGCTTGTCAGGACGGCACAGATTGGGTTGTACGTCTAAGATGTGGTCAGTACAGCGAGGCAAGACCAGATTTCAGAGAGGAAGACATGTATTGTCAAGCTAGCAGGCACAAAGCATATGCCCTTAGTCTGTGAGCAGCCGAAGCAGTCACAACGGATGGCACAATCAGCGACCGATCTTCTACCGATGAGCCTCTTTGACACTCTGTGGTGTAAGCTCCTGCTTTCCCTCCTATTCTTTTTTTGGTATTTTCATGAACATATGATTTTGCTAGCACCTGCAAATGATTGTCTTCAAATGATCGTCGATACGGATAGACAGCCGACCAAGGTCTGGTTGCGGGTGACAAAGTGTTGAGAATGATATGACCATTTGCGCAAGTATCTGGTAGACGAGGTCGATTTTCTAGTGATGCGCTCTTGTGGGGTCGACAAGAGCAGTCAGGATTCATTTCTGTCGAAATTGTAGAGTCGAAGATGAGTGACACATAGGAGGACTGAGTTATGTGTCTGATCCATCATTTCGGTAGGCCTGGAGAAGGGGATCGGAGCCGGATTATGTCGCAATAGAAGTTGTTGAGCCACGACCATAGTAAGGGTATCGTAGACGATCGGGAAAGAACGTCGAGAAACTAGGGCATCAAGCCTGTGATATCCGCCGTATAGCACACATTGCAAATTCAAATGTTGACCTGGTGAGAAACAGGCCGGGGAAGATTGCGCCTAGCATGCCTACACTCCACCACAACCGCCTGCTGGGAGACGGTAGACGGGTCATTGCAATTCACCCTGACACAATCTCGACAGAACCATCCAAAACACAATGGCTCGCTGTAAAGTCGAAGAAGACGAACAAACCATCCGCCCAAGCATAAGCAGAATACTTCGGGCAAAGAACAATAACTCCGAGCTCATGCATGCCACATATCTTCGTAAGCAAAACAAAAGAACATCACAGGCCAAAATCTTGCGGTGCAAGATCATGCCTGAGTTGGCTGAGGCATGCCGTTTGACTGCCCGCCGCGTCCACGACCCCGCCCAGAGCCACGTCCACGTCCACGATAGCCACGATTGTTGTAACCTCCGCGAGCATTTGTGAATTGTTGAGGCTGACCTACTTGAGGCTGGCCTTGAGTGAAACCATTTGTCGGCTGTCCTCGCTGGGAAGTGGGCATGGGTCGAGGAATATTCTCAGGGTTCTCGTAGACATACAGGCTCCGATCGATCTCAGATGGAATGGGCTGTATCTCGGTGCCGAGTTCCTGCTCGATTTTGTAGAGATTGAACCGATCTTCCCAGTTGATCAGGTTGATTGCAAGACCCAGATGACCGAACCGGCCAGATCTACCAATACGGTGAAGATATGTCTCAGCGTTCTTGGGGAAATCGAAGTTGATGACCACATTGACGGCCTGAATATCGATACCACGAGTGAGGAGGTCAGAGCAAACCAAGTTTCGACAGGCGCCGGCGCGGAAGTCGTGGAAGACTTTGTTTCTGTTCTGCTGAAGCATCCTCGCATGAGAATAGTAGCAGGAATATCCGAGTTCTGTGATCTTCTTTGCGAGTAGTTCGACACGGTTCGTGGAGTTGCAGAAGATGATAGACTGGTTGATCTGGAGCTTGGAGAAGAGAGTGTTCAGGCAGTGGACTTTCTGCTTCTCTTCTACGAAGGCGTAGTATTGTGTGATACCTCGAAGGGTCAATTCATCCATCAGATTGATCTCATAAGGATTACGCATGTGCTTGTCCTTGAAAGTCTTGACAATCATGGGAAACGTGGCGCTGAAAAGCATGACCTGGCGATCCTTGGGGTGGAAGGAAAGCAGTTGCTCGATTACAACGGTGAATTCAGGAGAGAGCAGTTTGTCAGCTTCATCCATGACAAATATGCCGCATTCTGACAGGTCTGCTACTCCCTTGCTGGCAAGATCCAGTATTCTGCCGGGTGTGCCAACAATGATGTGTACTGCTTCTCCTAATCGGATGATGTCGTCCTTCAGGCCTGTGCCTCCAGTGGTGACCATGACGTTGATGCCTAGGTGTTTGCCGAGGGTCTTGCAGACTTGTGAGGTTTGTAGTGCCAGTTCTCGCGTCGGCACGAGCAAAAGAGCTTGCGTCTTCGGCTTCTTCGCATTTATTCTTTCAAGGGTTGGTATAACAAAAGCTGCAGTTTTGCCGGTTCCATTTTTCGCTCTTGCCAGAATGTCTCTCCCTGTCAAAGCTACTGGTATGGCCTCCTCTTGAATGGGCGACGGCTTCTCAAAACCCGCCTCGAATATGCCCATCATCAGCTCGCGGCTGAGGTACATTTCTTCCCACTCTATGCCTTTGGTGTTCGTCACATCTTCAGTCTGTTGCCTGCCATCTTTGTTCGGGGCTTTCAGGCTGTCTTTCCAGTTTGTATCGTCCTTGATCGAGGCTTGGCCCATCTGAGCCGCCAGCGAATCGCTCATTGTGTGAAGGTTGTAGTTTGATGCTCGAGTCTGTGAGCAATTCAGCGTGTCACTGCCCTGGAAACGTATTACAGAACGAGTGGAGTTCGTCAAGCTGTCAACTGCAGCTTCTGATTCGCGACTTGGCAAGGAGCGCGACCTTGGTAATGGTCGAGGGTTGCGAGAAGCGTGTGGATTGTAGGTAGCTGTCGTATGATGGATTGCGACAAAGTGCTGGCTAACAAAGCGAAGCGCGGTCAGTTCGTCGTGGAGAGTATAATAGTTTGTTTCGAGATATAGCGTTGCGAAATAGTGGGCAACAAAGATCACAGTCCTTTCACTTACACCCGTTCACTCATACCAACGGCAAGAGCATTCGCCAAGGAGCATTCACGTGACAGCCCGAAAGACCCACTTTCCGCTGTCCTTTATCGATATCAATCGACGCGCTCCTGCCGCATCGCTCACTATTCGATAGCGTCCACAACCCTCCATGAGGATGCTGATCCGTGCATGTTTCTTCCTTTGACCCATCAGTCAGGAAATGATACTAGATGCAAGAACAACTGATTTTATGTCTTGTATACTTTGCACAGTATAGTCTACCCTCCCTCCCATCGCTCCAACAATGAGCTTTCATAGGCGAGGATGTTTTGACTTCACTGCCGAGTCGACGTCAAATGCCCTTCTTGATAAAGCATGGCTCGCACCGATTGATATTCTAGTTCGTTCAGATCCGACCCGCCGGCGCACACAGACACGAACATTGCCGTCTACAGGCACTCTTCTGGATATTTGAACAGCAGCAATGTCTGTTGTTGGGATCGCCACAGCGCACGTTGTACGTTGCACATCGGCAGTGTTGTATTTTGACGGGTTTTGACTGTTCGCTTGATTGAAGTGGCTTTCGACTACTTGTCCCCTTTCTCATTGGGCCTGTCGTCTCCATCAGATCTGCTGCCATCGTGTGAGATTCCCAAAATGGAAGCTCTAGACGTCAGCACACTTATTGCGCTCAGGTTCTGAGGTGCACTCACCAGCGGCCAGGGCTTTTTGCCCCAAGGGGAGAAGATGTTGCAGTGCGTCTGTCTAGCTCTATTTGCGCTTTATGGGGCGCCCACTGACTGAGGTCACCTGTGTTTCGATTATGATTTGATGGCAGCCCGTTGGCGATTCCTTCAAGAACTGAGCCTGTGATTTGCCTAGCTGACAAGTACCACCGTCCAAGAACGAAAGTGTGTAGAACAGCTCAAAGACTGTGTTTGATATGTCGTTCTGCCATCTACAAGGAACTGCCGACGTGTCTCGGATGTAGGTCTGATGCAGCTCTGTAGTAAGGACTGGCTGTATAAAGAATATATACCTGCATCCAAGAAGGCTTCACTAGCGCGCTCCTACACTAACAGGTTCTCAATACATCCAGGGCAGGGACTTGAAGCGAGTCATGGATGATATGGAGCGCCCTTAACATTAGTCGATTCTCTTTCGCTGCTCGCTGCTCGCAGAAGACTGCACCTCGGTCTCGCTTACTGAAAGACCTCAGTAGTGCTCGTCGGAATATCACAGCCCGATTCGAAGTACTCACGGATCGTACATACGGGACCTGAGCTCATAGAGTCTTGAGCCTTCTGTACCAAACAGGATTTCTGCATCAACGTGAGTCTCGGATCGTACCAGCTACTCTCTGTAAATGCATGCTCAGACAGTCGCTAACATAGTGCTCGCTTGTACGTGGTCGGCTCATGCGATGGTTCCGCTCAAGCACATATGAGTTGAGGATTGGGCGATACAAGCTGCAGGGCAGAACAGCATGCTGCCTGCAACGGCATTCGTATTGACTCTACTCATAGCCGCTAACAGCTCGGATATCGTATTCGGCTTGTAGAGAGTCTAAAGCCGTGAAGCTCCTTGTTACGATCCAATCAAAAATTGTGACAGATAGGGTAGAGTAGTCGGCTTGGCCACCTCGAACCTCTGAACCCTGGACCGGAGGGAATTGGAGCCAGGACGGTGTTCGTGGTGATGCATTAGCTCCCCACATAGCATGTCGTGGCGTCATTGGACATTTTCATTTCTGCCCAACAGAGGTGATCTGCGTAGCATAGTGAAGGAGATCAGCCTAAATGCTCTCATTGGGACTACATCCTCGACCGCTCCGTCACGTATCAGCCTCATCTTGGGCAAACGAATTGAATCAATGGTACATTGGCAGAGCAATTAATCTACTCCGGGCGAAGCCGGTGAAACTCTGAAACCCTGCGTTGGGATCTCCTTCTTGCGTGTCAATGGAGAGCTTTTGCCGAAAGCTATGTGACCACTAGACATGCTAGCGGCCTGCAAGACCGTTAAGCTAAAGCCGCTCACGTCAACTGGTCAGGGGTTTACCTTTTGTCCTCGAAATGGGGAAGCTTCAATTGAGGTGTTTCGTCAGCGCAGCACAACGCGGCTTTTGAGTCCCCTTCTAGAAAGGACAACCGCCAGCGCCGTGAGCCTTCGCTCTCCTTCATTCTGTGTATCGTATTTGATCTGACTATCAGTACAACAAGACCGCCAACGACACGTCCATAACGCATCAATATGCGTGAACGGCCCGGTGTTGACATATGCTTATCAAGATTGCTTCGGGGCTTTAAGGTTGCGGTCAGTAGCGGGACGCGGTTGCATGGTTCTTTGGGACGAGCTAACTCTTTCCCCGACAAAGCTGTGTCCAGGGTTGAGAACAAGCGACGGTACGACGTACCGCTCGCATAGATGTGCTCAATTGATATACCCAGGATTTACAGTAATAGGATTCGGTGCCGCTAGCGCCTGGAGAACATCCACATGCGGCTGACACACCCGCAGTTTCCGCACACATCATATAGAACATAATGCAAGAACGAGAGTTTGCGAGGCTCCTAGAAACAGGATTTGGCTCGATTGGTGGTGGTCGAAGCGTGCAGCGGCAGGTTCCTCTAGCCGGCTTCGTAGTCGCACTGCAGTTCGCTTACAGCACTGGCAAGAAGGACCATACTGACTCGTGTAACCTAGCAGCATGGAGTAATCGTGCCGGAAAAGTAATACAGCCAACCGTGCCCAGCCAAGCCTTGATTAGCTCATAGCGTTACTGGTACAGCTTCCCCAAATGGTCCTTCTAGCCAGCATTCTCTGACTCGATCGTCGGGTGTAGCGGCGGCGCTATGCGTCGAGCTCGAAACAGTATGCACCCTCATGTCATTCGATGATAGCCAGAGGATTATCGCGGAGATCTACGGGCTCGTGTGCTGTACGCACCGTGTTACGAGGTGGCTGACAGCTCCATTCTGCGATGCGTACCTCTTTGACAGCTGTCAAGATCTCTAAAGACGGTGATGATCGGTAGAAGCTCATTAGCAAGTAGCCGAGAGACACCCCGCGTGTGGCAAGGTGTGCGGGAAGTCCCCGGGGGTGGAGCTCTGAAGGCCCTCAGGTTTAATGTCTTTAGTTAGTGACAACTTCATATTCCCGAGAATTCTTGCGAGCAAAGCACAACTAAGCCTACAGCACAGATGAGTGTAGTAGTGGGCAAAAGGATCCTTAAAACTGGTGGTAACTCATATTTTATGCTACTATTTCACACACATGCTGTGCCTGGTGCAAGTTCAGTATGCCTTTATGGTACCTTGTTCCTTGCCACGCCACGTGAATGGATGATGGCAGCCCGTTGTTACATACTATATCGTGTAAGGCGGTTGTGTCAATATTAGCATGATGCCGTACACATTCAACCTCTATCCACATTCAAGGTATTTAGAGATGATGGTACAATATACCGCCTGCGCCGATATCCAACACCATCGCTGTGCTGATCAGAAATGAATATACACGGTAGTGACTGTGTCGCAATTAACCCAGAAGAAGAATGGAAATTTGTTTCTGATGACAGTATGTCGGCCACTCAGGCATTAATAGCCTGCTGCACCTTTCTCCAGAGTTTCTTGCCAGGAGATTCGTCGTAGTACTCTTTGTCGTTACTTGTGACCCGGCGGATGAGCTTCTCCTGTGTAACTATTCTGCCGTCTCCTTCCATCCGGCTACTCGTTTCGATTGACTCTTCTCTTGTGCCATGACGATCGTGATGTCGTCTTCTGTGTCGATGCCGACGATGGCCATCAATGTCGGTACTAGAGGTCGAATCGTTATCGGTCTGCGTTCTCGTGAGCAGAGGAGATTTTAAGCTTCGAGGAGGTGATCCTGCCGAGCTTCGCGGTATGTTTGGCGGATCGTAGCCACCAGCCTTCGCCATGTTGATCTTGAGCAGCGGTCCCCCAGTATCAGATTCACCACCTGTCGTGATTCGCTTGAGAAGTGCAGGTCGATCACGATCGGATCCGTTGCTTGACCTTCTTGCCGAATTGCCCTGTACGGTAGGATGCTTGTAGCTCACTGCGCGAGCTATGCGTTCATCTTCTTCGCCTCTGTGTTTACGCTCGGATTCTCTGCTTTCTCGCTTCTCAGCCTCGCGTCTCAAGCCGTCCTTCTTCTTCATTGCTGTTTCATACGCCCTCCTGGTCTCTTCTGCTTTTTGCTCAGCTGATCGTCTTTTGCGTCGCTCTTCCGCCTCTTCCGCACCTCTTGCGTCACGTTCCTCATGGCGTCGGCGAAGTCTTTCCTTGTAGTCGTCGGTCTCGTGCCGTCGACCACGTTCCTCTTTGGCCTTCTCGATCTGTCTTGCCACAGCCGAGTTGAAGGATTTGTACCTGTCCTTAGACCGCTCCAACTTGTGCTTGCCATCTTTAGTCGTGGTAGTGGAAGATGTGGGCTCACGCTCCCGATATTTGTCCCGCTTCTTGTCCTTTTGCTTCTTGATCTCATGTACTGCAACTGCTGATGCGACTCCAGCTGAGGGTACTGCAATTGTATTCGCACCGTGGATGTCTTTTTGGGCTTCTGCATCCTGCTCTGGCTCCGGCTCCAGCCCTGGGGTGACCTCGGTAGGTGTTTTGAGCTCTGCCTCATCTGCCGCCGCTAGTTCCGCTTCGCGTTCAAAATTGGCTGCCGTAGCAGCTTCGACCTCTTCTTGAGGCTCGGACTCGAGTGCGAACTCGGGCTCGGCTTCTGTTTCAGCTTCTGATCCCGGGTCAGGGTCCGTCACTGTCTCAGCTTCTACTTCGGCCAGAGGGCTAACAGTCTCCTCGACCTCAGCTGCGGCTTCTGCCTCGGGACCTAACCCAAAGTCTTCCGCTGCTGCTTGTTCCGGCTCTGGTTGCTGTCCTGCCTCCTGCTCAACCTCAGGTGAGTCATCCTCTGGGATAGCGCTAGGTGTTTCGTTCTCAGTCGGCTCTTCTTTCGCAGGCTCTTCTATCGTCTCTTGATCCGTTGGCGTCTCTTTGGTGACATTCTTGTCTTCCGCATCAGCTGCACCGGCATCCGCTGATTCAATGGTGGCTTCAGCCTCAGGCACGTCTACTTCAGTACCTGCATCAACGCTAAGCTCGTCTTCCGTTGTAGCTTCTGCCGAAGCGTCTGGTGCTGCTTCCTCCGCGACAGCCCCAGGGGCATCAATGTCATATGCTAATTCGCCTTCAGCGTTTGGTGCATTATCTCTTTCAGCAGGCTCCTCAACCTTCTCATCTGGAACAGCCAGCACTTCATCTGTCACTTTGGCTTCCTCAGAACTCTCATCGGCCGCTTGAGGAACCTCGCGGGCGTCCTTATCAGCTTTTTCGGCAGTAATACCTGCGTCCTCTCCCTGGATCTTATCGGCAGCAATGCCGTCTGTATGACCAAGCAAGTCGTCGTCGTCGTCGTTCGTGAGTGATTCCGGTGATTCTTCTGCAGCGGTCTTGATGTCCTTTTTTGCCTCTTCGGCACTCTCGGCCTTGTCTACTAGTTCAGAATCTTCTTCAACTTCGGTGTCATCTTTCCCAAGCTTGGTACTGTCTGTCAGGCTGTTCTCGCCGGGCTCATGGGGCTCCCCAGAAGTCTCGTCATTTGCTCCTTCAACCGCTTCCTCCAAATCCTCTACCACAACAGGGTCGTCGGTACTTGGTAGATTAGAAGGCTCGAACAAGTCATTGTCGTTCTCGTCACCTTCTAGAACCGGTCCGACTTGCATATCTGTACTTGCTTCTTCACCCTCGTTATCCGCTGCAAGAGTAGATGGGTCTAGTACAGGTGGCAGTGTTTCATCCTCTTTGTCTGCGACAGTCTTTTCACCAGTCGTGTTCACATTCTCTTCTCCAACAGGAGCAGCAGCTTCCTCCTCTTCTGGCAGCTCAAGCACGGGTTCAGGCATCTCAATGACCGGCGTTGGTTCGCCTTCGAGGTCTGTTTCACCAACCTCGGACAAGTCTAATGTTGACTTGGAGTCTAGGGAGACTCGTAAGCGTCTCTCAAGAGGCTTAGGAGACTGCAGCATACTTGTGGCTATTGGTTCAGTGTCATCACCCTCCTCCTCTGTCACAGATGAGACATCAGGGGCCATAGCAGCCTTTAATGGTGATGGAGAAGGAGGTTCGTTGCTGCTGACATAGCCTTCATCACCCGTTAGTTTGCTTGACCCAGAAGTAAGGGATGATGACCCACCTTCATCTGTTGGCTTTCGTTCTAGTGGTGCTGGCTCCGAGTCATCAAGAACAACAGGTTGTTCCAACTGGATCCTTGAATTAGTGAACCGGTCACTGAACAGGATAGGTCGGCTCGGGAAGATAGGGTTCTGATGATACGCGAGACTTTCTCGTGTATCACGATCGAAGGTTTGATATTTGAAAACAGGAGCTTCAGCATACTGAAATTTGTTCTGGCTGCCCTTCCGCCGAGGCATCTTGAATAGTGTTATTCTCAGTGAGGTCTTCAGCCCATGCGATGGGCTTCGCCTTCCTTTTGTTCTTTTTACCCATGGACGGCTAATGT
>Ga0066648_10000152_pt1 | contig 47230 bp, 18 predicted proteins | sample CryGeyCG12114_NA_FD_59537 | JGI IMG/M metagenome (GOLD analysis project Ga0066648, IMG submission 59537) | Groundwater microbial communities from aquifer - Crystal Geyser CG19_WC_8/21/14_NA | ecosystem: Environmental > Aquatic > Deep subsurface > Groundwater | place: USA: Utah: Grand County... | reverse complement strand
ATGTGTACCAGTCATTCTGCTAAATTGACCTGGCTTGGGAGTCGCAGCAGTCATGGCAGACAGGGTTCCAGCTTGCTGTGGAGGCAAGCCAGGAGCACTCAGTGATATTATATCGTCCATCGAGTCGGAATCTTCGTCGCTTTCATTGAGCTCGGAACCCTCCGTCTGTGAGCCGTCGTCGTCGGTGGCGTCGACCTCTGAGGCTGTTGTGAGATTGCGATCCTCGGCAGCGGAGAAAAACTGATCAGTGGTAGTATCGTCTTCTGGGGTGTCTTCTAGCGACTCTTCTATGATCGCTGTTGGGGCAGCAAGCTTCTTCACAGCCTTCTCTTGCGAGCCGCCGGCATGTACAACGATGACCTTGGTGGTGGATGAGATCAGACCCTGCGAGACGGGCTCGCTGTCGGCGATAATGGCAGGCGCAGCTCGTACATGGGTGATGGGGTGGGGAGGCAAGGGGAGGGGGAAGACGTCGCCGGTGTGCACGAGCTTGGCGTTGGATAGACCGGCCCTGACGAGTTCAGTGAGGCGCTCCTCGGCCGAGATGGATGTGCCTGTGAAAGCATTTGGCATTTGCTCTTGCTGGCCGGTCCTCCTGTTCCTCATGTGCTGAAAGCCGCCGCCGAATCTGTTTTGTATCTCGTCCACCTTCTCAATGAGGCCTTTCTCGATCGTGACGTAGACCGAGTCGAGGACAACGGGGGTGGTGAGGACGACTCGCACCTCGAAAGACTTGGGGAGGTGGCTGCCATGGCGGTTGTAGTCCTGCGCAGCGAAGGCACGCAGGAACGCCGACGAGGCCTGCGATGCGGGGGAAAGCCTGATTTGTGACAACCCTTCGCTCTCTGAGTCGGTGTCTGACGGGGAGTCGACTGCATGGAAGGTCCATGTCGAGTCGTGCAGGTCGAGATGGAGCGGGGAGGAGGGAGCAATAGCTATACAGTGCTGATGGTGGGTGTCAGTAAGACTGTCTACTCGTTGCTGTTAGCATGTGTATCGTATATCGGCCTGACTTGCGTGCCACATACTCAGTCCCAGTGTAGCAGCAAGGCCTCTCGACACCACTGCGCCGTCAGCCTTGACCTGGTCGTCGAACACCAGGCGTGCGTGGACGGGGCGGGGAGGCACCTCTCGCCGCCGCCGTTTCTTGCGATGTTCTGAATCGCTGAAGTCACTCATGGTGCCACCTTGTGACCTTGGGATCTCGCAAGATATAGCAGCTGTTCAGACACTCATGAGTGGTATTGTATTGAACTGTTGGCCCTCGAGGACGCGCTCACAAAGCTGAAACCTTAGCTGCGATTGACTTCTGGGCGTCGGGTCTCTACTTGCCGAGGTCCATCTGTGAAAGGCCAGAATGTGCACTAAGAACCATTTATGTACTCGTGACTATCCAAGTCCACAACTGCAAGCCAGGAAGAGTGCTTTCGCGTCTGTTTTGCCTCTTTCTCGTGCTGCATTGTTTAGGTGCAAAGATGATTGATGCTCCTCATCTGGGCTGGTAACATCCGCTCGAGGCTGGGAGGGGAACCGCCCGACCGTCAGCCTTAGGAGCCAGTGATTGGCGTGTGCCTCTAGGGGCTGCGTCCTTAGCCCGTAAGGACAGCTGACAAGTGAGCACCCAATGGACACACTGCCCAATGATTTGAAGGCGTAGTGTCTTGTCATAATAACCCCGCCGTCGGGTCAATTTCCGAGTCCGGTCTCATACTCATGCTGTGAGAGAGGGTGGGAGGGGCCTTACAGAAGTGCTCTACGAAATCGGTGGACTTCGATGTGATGCTCTGCTGCGAGTGCCTCGACTCGAGAGCTCGATGCTGTCAACAAAGTCCATCTTCCAGGCCAAACGCAATCAATGTTACGATGTTTTAGGTCTGTCGCGGCAGCCGCAGTCCTACCTCATTGCTGTTCGCGTAGTTGATAGGTCACTTGTAACGAAACAAGTTCAGCTGTACCTACACTGTTCGAGTATTGGGAATACTACGCACACGGCAGGGCAGCGAATGACTAATAGCAGGCCGCTCCTACAGCTCGCCCAGGCTCCAGATCATTATCGATTAGCCTCAAACGCCCTCTAACCTGACAGCCGTTCTGTTATTGCTGCTTCCCACCTCTGCCACAATCAGATCTAGATGGCGAATCTTGCTCCTGCTTCCCACCTCTTCACAAAGCACATGTTGGCTGTGGCATCAGTGACCCGCTGCATACGCGTGCGTGCAGCATTGCGTCTGATCATCCGCGACTGAGTTTTCTACCCAAGCTTCACCTGCTCAGAGGCCCAAGTCCGCCATTGTATATGATGCAATCTCCGCCGTGCTATACTTGTCCTTGAGCGGCATCCGGGACCAAGTTTAACAATCAGCAATATCGAGAGAGATGCTGAACCCCAACAGGAGAACTCACCTTAAGAGCGATAAGAAAGGCAGCTACTGATAGATGTCAAAGGGTTTTGACCGACGGGCTTCTGAAACGCGCCGTGATAGACAGAATTTTCTTCACCCTGCGTTACTTGCTTGCGTGAAGGGAAACAACTCAAGTCATCCATTCTACGTATGAACAGTCCGGCTGTTAACATGACAGCGCAAGAGCCGAGATTGTGCTGAGAGAGTCGCCTTCCTCCATTTGTTGTGGAGTTTCGAAGCAAGAAACAACCATTCTCGTGTCGATCATAGATGAGGCTTGAAGGATCTGCGACGTGCATCCAAACGACAGGAGAAGCGATGTCGGCGGATGCTCCGCTGTCGTTTAGCGGCTGGGCTGGCATGAAAATCCAATCTAATCTGATCCGCGCCTCAGCACCTTTCGAGTAAGGTGCATCACCAGCGGAACGCAAATGACGGCTTCATGCAGATCAGCTGGCGCGGCTTTTGCTTTCGATTTGTAGAACCGACTCTATCATGACTTCGTTCATGTTCCTTTCCGCATGCACATGGCAATTCTTGCTGGTGTCGAGCTCGAGAAAAGGTGTATTGTGACGTGCTCCATCCGGCAAACCCCGATGGAAAACGCGCTAGTCCTGTCTGCTTGCTTCCACGGTTTGTAGAATCCGTTGCGCTTGCCATCCAATGTTAATCTTTGACGTTATGAGCCTCAAAATCGGGATGTGGGAGAAAACTAACATAACGTGTGCTCTTTGCCATCAGAGCAAACTAATTCGGTTGTAGCATCTACGGCTGCGGTCTGGCCAACTTGGACGCACCTATTCAGTACCTCGTCGTCCATGCCCCTCCACCAAACATGAACCTCTTCCATCTGCCTTATTCATCAACCTGCCACAAGGTAAATCACTCGGGCTAAGGCTCAAACTACAGCCTGATCCGACTAGCCTCCCTTCAATACACATATTGCCAAATGGCTTCATCCAGGGAACAATCATCGACACAGCCTTGCCTGGCAATTGCCAATCCTAATCGGCGAACTTTACCGGGACCCAAATATCTAGATCGTCTGGTCTCGTCTGCTGTAGGCGACGACGATGCCATCGAGTTCCTGAATCACGACGGTGCCACCTCAACCATTACATACAGCCAACTCGATCAGCTCAGTTCAAAGCTAGCCCATCAGATACGACAGCATCTGAAAGGCATCACTACCCACACTGAGGTCGTGCCTGTGATACTACCTCAACACCCAGCGCTGTATGTAGCGTATCTCGCCGTCCTGAAGTGTGGCGCAGCTTTCTGTCCTATCACACCTGATACCCCGGAGGAGAGACTCTCTTTCATCATTGGGGATGTAGACGCAAAACTCGTTCTCTGCTTCGCAGAGCGAGCACAGGACCTGAAGAGAGCTTTGCAGTCGGTCGCATGCTTATCTGTTGATCTGTCGGCACTGTCCTACGAGATCATCCCTACCCTCGAGTCGCGATGCGAGCAGCGCAGCTCTTCAGACATCGCGTACGTGATGTATACCTCGGGCTCAACTGGAAAGCCTAAAGGAGTACCAGTCTCGCACTTTGCAGTCACACAGTCATTGCTTGCTCACGATGAACACGTGCCCTCCTTCAGTCGCTTCTTACAATTTGCGGCCCCAACCTTTGACGTATCCCTATTCGAGATATTCTTTCCGTGGTATCGGGGTTCGACACTGATTTGCTGCGAAAGAGAGAGACTACTCTCTGACTTGCCTGGAACGATCAATCGATTGCATATTGATGCCGTTGAACTGACACCTACTGTTGCTACCGTACTTCTACGAGAAAGATCCGCAGTGCCAGGACTGCGCGTTCTGCTCACGATAGGAGAAATGCTGACCTCTCAAGTGGTCAGAGAGTTTGGCGGAGATGAGGACCGCGAGAGCATATTATTTGGGATGTACGGTCCCACTGAAGCTGCAATACATTGCACAATAGAGCCACGGATGAAAGCTTCAAGCACCATTCGCAACATAGGTCGGCCTCTCTCAACAGTCACCGCATTCATCCTCGAAGAGCAAGGGCAGTCGCCCACACCAAAAATTCTGACTGTTGGTGATACAGGTGAGCTCGCTATTGCGGGACAATTAGCCAGTGGGTACTTGCATCGAGAAGAACAGACAAAAACAGCTTTCGTAGAGCTTCCAGGACATGGAACTGTGTATCGGACCGGGGATCGAGCTGTGATGACTTCAGAAGGGAATCTTCATATTCTGGGCCGGATCTCCGGCGGCCAAGTCAAGCTTCGTGGACAGAGAGTGGAGCTGGGAGAGGTCGAGGAAGCCGCCTCGCAGGCACAAGGAGTCGATATTGCCGTGGCTGTTGTGATTCACGACACACTCGTATTATTTTGCTCGGGTGACACTGCTCTAAGGTCCGCAGAAGTCGACCAGAGGTGCAAAGCATGGCTACCTCGCCATATGAGACCAGGGGATATCGTCATTCTTCCAGATGGGTTGCCTCGGCTACCTTCGGGCAAGGTTGACCGCAAACGCTTGGAGACACAATATCAAGAGTGTCAGGGTGAGAACAAAACCCTCGCCTTTTCATACGACTCAGAAGCTGCGTCCGACCTAGCTGCTATCATATCGGATGAACTGCACACCAAGGTTGACGTGCACAGCTCGTTAAGGTCCTGTGGGCTTGACTCGTTAAAGGCGATACGCCTGGCGTCAAGGTTGCGTGGCACATATCCCAACGCCTCGACGTCTATGTTACTCGAGGCTCAAACAGTCGGCGATCTTGTCAGTGTTTTAGACACCGAGAAGTCTTCCGTTCAAACAACATCCGAGCTTACCAGTATTCCACTTGACAGCCCAAGATGGCAGACACTTGTCGATAGCGTCATCCAGCAGATCCAAGGTCAGATAGACCCACAGCAGGTCGAGGATGTTTTACCTTGCACCCCTATCCAGATCGCCATGCTGTCCGAGTCTTCTAGGAAACCTGGACAGAACGCAAATGAGATTACCATCCAAGTCGATCCCTCAGTATCGCTGTCAAGGCTGACGGAAGCGTTCGAAACCCTAGCACGTGATAATGCAATTCTGAGGGCGGGCTTTGTGGCTACTGTTGATCCTCATATGCCATTTGTGCAGGTGGTCAAGCGCAAATCGACGTTCAATGAACCTCACAGCCTACTGTTTCCGCTCAGGCTCACCCCGAACGTAGACCAACATGTTGTAGACGTGGTTATTCATCATGCTCTCTACGACGGCTGGTCATGGGACCTCATCTTACGAGATGTTAACACTCTCCTGAAGGGTGGCGACTTGCGACCACGACCTTCTTTCCAGAACTTCTCACTTGCGAGGCAGGCACATGCCAGTCTACACAGCGGACCTGACCTGATGGCTTGGACAGGCTCACTTGAACACGCGGAACCTTCTGCATTTCCAGTCCTACAATCGAGGATGTCCGTCGATGGCGATATCGCTCAGCACACTAGCACTTTGTCCATGCATCTTTCAACACTCTCGGATGTGGCTATACAAATGAACATCAGCAAGCCTTCAATATTACACACTGCTTTATCGCTTTTGTTGGGCACCCTACTCGACAATTCTTGTGTGATTAGTGGGCTTGTTGTGGCTGGTCGGGACGCAGTCATGCCTGGAGTTGAGGAGGTCATTGGACCTTGCTTCTCTACACTGCCCTTGCAGCTGCAGCTGCACGAATGCAATACAGCACGTGATATCATGCTCCACACATATCGGGAGCACATGCGTTGCTTGCGACACTCGAGCGTCTCTCTTGCACAGATCAAATCTGCACTTCATATGACTAGCGACGACAAGCTTTTCGATGTAGTCTTTGTGTGGCAAGAGTCGCTGTATTCTCACGTCAACGCTAGTGACCTTGCCCTTACCAGAGAGAGCCACGACCACTTGGAGTACACATTGGTGGTAGAGATCGAGCCCACAGAAACCTCCTTGCGCATCAAGACTACCTACAACCAATCGAGAATATCCAAAGCACAGATTGTGAACATCCATGCCCAGTTAAACTACCTTGCGTGCACTCTCGTTAGCCATCCCGAGCAGCAGTTAGCTGAAATCTGGCGGGATGCACCATCCAGCCTACTTTCAGTATCGAACATAAAGCCAAGCCGGCCTGTCGACAAAGATCTTACAGCTACGATCGCTCGAATAACGCGCACACACCCTGACCGCACCGCCGTCGATTTCATCACAAAGTACGACAGCACAACCCGCTCCATCCAGCGGCAAACATTGAGCTACCGAGACCTCCACAAGCGAGCACGAATGACTGCGCAAACCCTTGCGCGTGAGTCAGGATTGGTAGAGGATGACATAGTACTGATCTGCTGTGCAAGGTCTGTCAACGTCTACGTATTGATCTGTGCTATCATCATGGCTGGTAGTGCATTTCTGTGCGTCGACCCAGGGACTCCAGACAACCGGCTTCAAGAGATTATCGAACAGGCAAAGCCTAAGCTTCTTGTGATCGAAGGCGCACGAAACTTGAAGTACTGCAATGCGGCACACGCGCCAGTGAAGACTCTGGAAAGTGTCGTTGCGCATCAGAGTACCTCTGACGGTAGGCTATCGATCAACACGTCCGGCTCAGATCTCGCGTACGCCGTGTTTACATCTGGTAGCACAGGAGTCCCGAGGGGCGTGCTTATCACAAGGGAGAGCCTGATGAGCAATATCGAACACCTGTCAAACGTGTACCCGCATAGCGCATCCTCTCGCCTTCTCCAGACTTGTTCGATGTCTTTTGACGTTTCTGTCTTCGACATATTCTGGACTTGGCACTGTGGAATGACCTTGTGCTCCGCAGATAATGATGTACTGTTTAGCGACGTCGAGAAGCTCATCGACAGTATCGATGTAACACACCTGAGCATGACCCCATCAGTAGCTGCTCTTATTGACCCCGGTAAAGTGCCTAAGGTTCAGGTCCTCGTCTGCAGTGGTGAGCCGATGTCCGCCAGGGTCTATGGAAGATGGGCCGGTCGCGGTCTCTACCAAGGCTACGGACCCAGCGAGACTACGAATGTCTGTAACGTTCGTTCTTATATCGATGGCAAAGTTCCCATCAACAACGTTGGACCACCTCTCGCAAACACAGCAATATTCGTTTGCTCGCGGCTTTCAGCTGGGCAACGTATGATTCCGCTGAAAGTGGCCCACTTCAACGTCTTGCCGCAAGGCGCTGTTGGTGAGATATGGATCAGCGGAGCACAACTTGGTAGAGGTTACACCGACCCAGAGCTCACATGCAGAAGCTGGCTCGAACACCCCCAGCACGGAAGACTGTATAAGTCTGGTGATTTCGGGAGACTGCTTGCAGACGGTAGTCTTGTGATTCTGGGACGTGAAGACGATCAAGCCAAAATTCGTGGTCAGCGCATCGAGTTGAATGAGATCAACTCCAAGCTCATGCAATCAGATCTTGCTAGGGATGCCTTCACCCTCATTCTGTCTGACACATCGGCCAGAGACAAGCTTGTGTCGTTCTGGGTGAGCAGCACGCAGCATGGACGGGGAGAAAGCAATGCTGTTGCTACACTCTTTGAGTGGCTCCGTGAAAATTTACCTGCATACATGGTTCCTGAATGCCTGATACCAGTACAAGCTCTGCCCTTGACTGAGCAGGGTAAAGTGGATAAAGGTGAACTAGTATCCATCCACCAGAGGTTGACTCATATTCAGCTCGCAGCATATTCAGGACCGCTCTTGTCTGAAAAGGATCATCACGATACTATGACAGACGAAGAAGCTCAAATTGTCGAGATTGTCTCCGAGATAAGTGGTGTACCAGCATCAGACATCAACATCTATGCTTCGTTTTTCATCTATGGCATTGATTCGATTCGAGCTATTCCCTTGGCTCAAAGGCTTCGACAATCAGGTTTCCATGCAATCCAAGTATCTGATATCATGAGATACTCTTCCATCAAGAGACTACTTGCCCACGTCTCGCTAGAGAAAGCGGAGAAAGACAATACCGTCAATACTGATGTAGCTATGAACAGTATCCCTGCTCGACTGAAACAGTCCCTCCAGGCTCGTTACGGAGATGGCGCATACAAGGGTCAGACCGTTCTTCCTTGTACTCCGTTGCAAGAAGCAATGCTTTCATCCGGGTCCACAAACAGCGGTTCTTACGCGAATCACCTCAAATACCGGCTCGTGTTCGACCCCGAAAGAGTTCGTGCGGCATGGTCCAGGATGGTCGATAGGCAGGGACTATTACGTACTGTGTTCGCTTTGACTGAAGAGCCCGAATTTCCGTATGTCCAGATTGTGCTAGAGCATTTCCACCTTCCATGGACCGAGGTCGTGGAGCCCTCGCCTGACAAGGTCGCAAGTCCCTTTCATGAACCTCCATACAGTTTGCAGATTATGAAGGCTCAGGGGCGTGACGCCGAGCTTCACTTGTTCATGCACCATGCACTTTACGATGCCGAAGCTCTGAACAACCTCCACAAAGAGGTCGAATCATTGTGTGTGGGTAAGCAGCTGCTGCCTGCTGTACCGTTCTCAAAATATCTAGACTTTAGGTTCAATTCGTTGTCGGAGAGGAGCGACAGCTTCTGGCAGCGCCGTCTGAAGCACATGACACCTTGCCGTCTGTCAACAGTAGTCAAGGAAAAGGGCTTCAACACCAGGTCTACGATGACATTACGTGAGACTGACTTTCTATCTTATGAAGCACTGAGCTCATGCGCCAAGTCGACCTCGACAACCATGCTTGCTATCCTACAAACATCGTTAGCACGCCTTTTGCATGTATATCTAAGAACCTCCGACGTTTGCTTCGGGACAGTCTTCAGCGGTCGCAATATTGATGTTCCAGGCATTGATAGTTGTATTGGGCCATGTTTCAACACTTTGCCCGTTCGCTGCCACATTGCGGACAATGCCACCAGTAGTGATCTGTGCCAGAAGTTGCAGCAATACGATGTTGACATTCTGCCCTTCCAAGCGACGGCGTTGCGACGATTGCAGAAGCAATATAGTCCGGATGGTAGGTCACTGTTCGATGTCTTACTACTCCTTCAATCTTCTAGTCCGAGCCTTGACAACAAGATCTGGCAGCTGATCGATGAGGAGGGTCAGATGGACTTTCCATTCATTATCGAAGTACTTCCGGAGCTGGGGAGCGATCAAATAAACATTGAACTCCATACTACTCAGAGTAGCGACAAAGCGTTTGCCCAGAAATTACTTTCAGACTTTTGTGTTACCTTGGAGGATACAGTCAAACATCCACAGAATCTTGCATCAAGCCTAGAGCAAGTCAGCCCGCTGATAGCTGAGAACGAAACTAATGGCTACATCACACCACAGGTAAATGGCGAAGCGTCAAGGCAAGCCAGAAAAACATCGATCAAGCAGACCTTGGTAGCTCAAGCTGTCTTAGCCGCCTTAGCAAGCTTGACAAATCGCGATACGACCATGGTCACTGGACAAACGAACATCTTCCAGCTTGGAATGGACAGTATCAATGCCGTGCAGCTTGCTTCCTTATTGAGATCAGACGGCTATCAGGTGACCGCTAGCGACATTCTTGAAGAGCCTCAAATTCAAGCGATCATTGGCTTATGCGAGAAGCGACACAGTACACAACGTACGTTGGCAGCATCTGAACAAGGTTACGACCTGGTAGCATTCGACAGAAAGCACAGGCAGCAGGTAGTACAGTCCTTGAACCTCCGCAATGATCACGTCGAGGCCGTGTATCCTTGTACAGCTACGCAGGCGGGTATCCTGTCAGAGTTCCTCAGGTCAGAGGGCCGTCTGTACCACAACAGTCTGCGGTTCCGTCTCACCACTGACATCGACCACGAACAGTTGCATAGGGCATGGGACGAGACTGTTAAGCGGCATGCACTGCTGAGAACAGGCTTTGCAGAGATTGCCGATGCCCATCATCCTTTTGCTATGATCGTTTACAAGAGGCAAGATTCGGACAGGTCGTGGTTATCAATGGCGAACGAGATGCAGCCTCCGCATCCGAGGACTCTTGACGATATCATACATCCACCATGGAGTATTCACGTCCACAGGGCGGATACATGGTTTGTGGAGTTGCACATCCTTCACGCTCTTTATGATGCTCAATCACTACAGCAGGTACTACGTGACGTTGAGGCCTTGTACAATGGCAAAAGTCTTCCTAACCCTCCTTCAATTGTCAGAGCACTCGGCACTATCGTCTCACTTAACCAGTCTGACCTCAATAACGACTTTTGGCGATGTGTAAAAGAGAATGCACAACCAACAAAGTTCCCGGATCTTAATATCATGCGAGGAGTTCCATCGAAAATACATGCTTTCTCACATGTCATCTCACATCCATCCAGCAAGCTTCAAAAGGGATGTGAGAAGCAAGCTTGCAGCCTCTTAGCCGCTTGTCAGGTGGCATGGGCCAAGATGCTTGCAGCATATACCGGTCAGCGGACTGTCGTATTCGGCAACATTCTATCTGGCCGTGTCTTTGAGGAGGACGAGTTGAACGATGTAGCATTGCCATGCATAAACACTTTACCTATCCTTGTCGATCTGTCGGCTGACCACGACCAGATACTCAAAGACGTCCAGTGGTACAATTCGCAGCTGCAGAGGAACCCACATGTTCCGCTTTCGAAGATCAAGAATATGCTGGAAGTTCAAGGCGACTTGTTTGACACAGCCCTAGTGCTACAGAAGTATTCACAGAGAACTTGGTCCTCCGAGCTCTGGGATATAGCGTCCGACGAGGCCACTGCAGAATACGCTGTGTCACTTGAGATCGTACCAGACGGCGACCGTGACAGTGTCGAGCTAAAGCTAACATATGACCAGAAAGTTTTACCTATTGGGCATAGTGAAATATTGCTTAAACAGTATGAACAGATGCTCTACGAGACACTAAACCTAGAGCATAAGTACGCAAGCAACGATGTCTTATATGCCAGCTTAGCACCCAAGTTGCCTACGATTGAGACGGAGCACACGTGTCTGCACGACCTCGCACTCGCATCGGCTGCTCGAAATCCGAACCAGATTGCGCTTGAGTTCGTCAGCAACATTGAAGATGGTAAAATCATCAAACAAACACACACATATTTGGAACTCGTGTCTAAAGCAGCACAAGTTGCGCACATGCTTATCAAACAAGACGTTGGAGTCGGTGATTTTGTGGCTATCTGTTTTGAGAAGTGTGCAGAGGCATCGTTCACGATTCTTGGCGTCTTGATGGCTGGCTGTGCCTACGTTGCGATTGACCCAGGGGCGCCTACCGCGCGGAAACACTTTATTCTCAAGGACTCAAAGTGCAACATAGTGCTGACAACCTCTGAAACATCAAACTCATTTGGTGAGGCAACAGCACGAATAGTCTGCATGGATAATCCTGAAACGTGGCAGCAATACAGCTCAGAGCCACCGAAGCTGCCGAGGCCTGTAACCGTAAATGACATATGCTATTGCCTCTACACCTCAGGAACGACCGGCACACCGAAGGGGTGCTTGATCAGCCACAAATCGATCGTCCAAGCGATGCTATGTTTCTCTAGGATATTTGACGGCCATTGGACTACGAACTCTCGCTGGCTTCAATTTGCAGGCTACCATTTCGACGTCAGTGTGTTGGAACATTTCTGGACTTGGAAAGAAGGTTTGTGTGTTACAGTAGCGCCACGAGACCTCCTTTTTGAGGACTTACCTGAGACCATCAACAAGCTTGGGATCACACACCTGGACCTCACACCCAGTCTTGCACGGCTGTTGACACCAGAATCTGTGCCTTCTCTATGTGAAGGTGTGTTCATCATTGGTGGTGAGCAAGTTCGACAGGATATAATTGACACATGGGGAGACGCCGGCTGCCTATACAATTTCTACGGACCGAGTGAAGTAACTCCAGGCTGTACCGTTCATCCTCGCGTGAAGAAGTTTGTCAAGCCAACAAATGTCGGCCAGCAGTGGGACAACGTCGGCTCATATGTACTTGAGCCTGGATCCGAGAAGCCGGTCCCGATTGGTGCTGTAGGGGAGCTATGTCTCAGAGGTGTGCTTGTTGGCGACGGCTACCTCAACAGACCAGAATTGACTGCAGAGAAGTTCGTGATTCTAAAGTCGACCGGCCAACGAATCTACAGAACGGGAGATCTTGTCCGAATGCTTCACGACCATAGCTTCGAGTACATAAGCAGAATCGACGATCAAGTCAAGCTACGAGGTCAGCGTCTTGAGATTGGTGAGATCAACCATGTGCTATCACAATGCTCGCCAGATTTCGCTGATGCGGCTACCATTGTGGCGGGTCACCCAGAGCAGGAGAAAGAGCAGCTTGTGGCATTCTTGGCGCGATCCAAGGAGACTAAAGCGCGGCATAAGAAGCCCAACCTCATACGCGATGCAGCAGTCAACCTTCAGCTCTCTTATGTGCGCAGGCTAGCATCCGATAGCCTACCAGCGTATATGGTACCGACATATTTTATCGCTGTCGATTTTCTGCCACTTACAGTTAATAACAAGGTCGATGCAAAATTGCTCAAATCCTTGTATGAATCGACAGACCTGCAGGATGTCAGGCATCAGCAGGAATCAGCTGTGACCATTTCCCCAAGAACACAAGTGCAATTGCACAGGCTCACTGAGCTAATCGCCAACTACCTTGAAACCGATCTAGCTACAATAGAGCCAACAGCTTCTTTATTGCAGCTGGGTGTTGATTCTATCTCCGCGATTGGTCTTTCCAAAGTCTTGAGAACAGCAGGATATTCTACTGCTTCAGTTGCGTTAGTAATGAGGCGACCCATACTCATGGACCTGGCCGAGGCAGTCTCGGAAGAAAAGAGCCCTGGTGAGCAGTATAATGTGCAGAGAGCGCGTGACCGTATTCGAGCCTTTGCACTTAAGCACAAGTCCGCAATTTGCGACAGTCTTAGGATCAGCGACCAAAGTGTCCAACATATTGCCCCTTGCACACCGCTGCAAGAAGGGATGATCTCAAAGTTGATGTCAAGTGATACCAAGCAGCCGCCATATCTTACTCGCTTCGTCCACGAGTTGGACGATTCGATTGATTTGGCTCGACTCTCTGCTGCCTGGGACTTACTACAAGCTCAATTGGACATCTTGAGGACACAGTTTGTCTCGACTGAGGATGGTTATGCACAAGTTGTGCTCGCTCAGAGCCCCAGTGCAGTAAATCCGGACAATAGGGCTGACTTTATCAAAGTTGACCCATCAACTGCCACCGACGAATGTTTCGACAGATGGAGGCAGGATGCAAGACAGCTAGGTTCAAACATGCCGTGGCAAGTCTGGCTGAGCCAGCGAGAAAGCGGGCAGGGAAAGATCATGTCCCTGTTTATCTTTCACGGTATTTACGACGGCATTAGTATACCGTTGCTGTTGGATGCGCTCTACGAAGTCTACGATCACCCAAAGCAATTTGTGTTCAATGCGCCACCGTTTCATGAAGCACTTCCTTATGGACCATTGCTTTGCAAGGATGATGCTGCAGGCTTTTGGCGTGGCCATCTGCGGCACATCAGGCTGCTCAATCTCACGGAACAACAAGTTTCGACTACCGCAAGGGTAAGCACAGTGCATCGTCAACTTCGTCTGGACAACACTCGACAGATGTGCTCAGCTCTGGCTGTGACAGCTCAAGCTCTGTTCCATGCAGCTTGGCTGTTCGCACTGGCAGAGCATCTTCAGATCAATCCTATTATAGGCATTGTGCTCTCTGGGCGTTCTATCGAGCTCGACAATGCGGACGCGGTCATTGGACCCATGTTCAATACTCTCCCTTTTGCCATTGACGGTTTGCCAGCCAGTTCGACGCTAACCGATCTAGTGAAGGCGTGTCATCAGAGTAATGTCGATGCATTGCCATACCAGCACACAGCATTGAGCAGCATCAAGAAGTGGATCAAGCTAAAGGCCGACCAAGAGCTGTTCGACAGCCTATTCGTTTATCAAGGTCTGACTGAGATGCGCGAGCGAGAATCGAGATTGCCATGGGTTGAGCAGCAGTCTTCGAGTATCGCCGACTACCCTTTGAACGTCGAGGTAACAGAGACAACAAAAGACAAGTACAGCATGACTATCGTGGCCGCCGACTCGGTAGGAAAAGACTTTGCTGAGAAGCTTGCACAGTCAATGCAAGATACCTTGGACAATATACAAGGCAGTGATGGAATCTCGCTACCTTCCGCCTTCTTCACTGATAGCCTCCCTGAGGTGCCTCAGAACACGAAATATCCGAGGGCCAGCGACATCGATTCCGAGAAGTTTGTGTGGACCGAACAGGCTAGAGTCATCAGGAGGGAAGTTGCGGTGCTTGCTGAGGTCGAAGAGGATAGTATCGATTACGATCATCCAACAATCTTCGAGCTCGGGTTAGACAGTGTCGAGGCCTTGAAACTCGCTGCTAGACTGAGGAACAAAGATATTAGGCTACCAGTGAGCAAGATCTTGCAAAGGCCTACCGTTGCGGGTTTGACTCAAGCATGGACCGTCCAGTGTGGTACCAATTCTCCCACTGACTCGAAAAATCCTGGAGCTATAGACAGAGATTGGAAGGCGACCCTGGCTGATCAAGGCGTGGACGTCCTCCATCTCGAGGCTGTGTTCCCTGTAACACCGATACAGGAAGGTCTTCTAGTCGACTTCGAGAAGTACTTCCATGTTCTCGTCTACGAGCTCCAGAGTGGTGTCGATGTTGATCGTTTTACTGCTGCCATTCAACAGAGTACTCAGAGTATACCGAGTTTCCGAACTAAGTTTGTCATGCTCGATGAGCCTGTGGAGGGTGTCACCTTTCTGCAAGCAATTACGATAGCGCCTACAGGCAGTAAGATGCCTCACGTATCTTACGGTTTCGAAGACATGAGCAAACTGAAGATGCACCTCAGCAGTATCAAAGAGAACGCTTCTCTAGATGACTCGATGCCATATCAGCAGATAGCGGTCTTGGGCAACAACAACAAGGCCTATTACGTTCTGGCCATGTCTCATGCGCATTATGATGCGTGGTCCCTGAAATACCTGCTCGATCATGTCACACAAAGCTATCATACTGGGGCCACGGCAGCTGTCAGCATACAGCCGATTGTTGAGTACGAACATGATATACGGCAAGCTGCAACAGCAAGCTCTGAAGAGAATTTCTGGCTAAAACGACTCGAGAACGTTACGCCCACTCTGATTGCTTCCAAGCAGCTTGAAAGCGCCCTGCCATCGACATCGCCGGCAAATAGTTCTGACGAATCCGATACACTCGAATCTGGGCTGATGCGAATCACATCGCGCGTGAAGCTAGATCAAATTCACCAAGCTTGTAGAACGTATGGTGTGACCATGCAGTCTATTGGATTGACCACATGGGGTTTGACTTTAATGTACATCACACGGCAACTCGACGTCAATTTCGGGCTCGTGGTATCTGGACGAATGTCTGAAGAAACGGAGCGACTCGTCTTTCCGACATTCAACACCGTGGTATTTAGGCCAATAATGGACATGGAATCTAGCCTTGGCAAACTTCTCCGCGATGTACATGACCTTGCAGTAAGGGTCTTCGAGCATCAACATTTTCCGCTGTCCAATGCATTGCGTTTGGCCCAATCCTCAGGCTCCGAGCTCTTCAACACACTCTTCACTTTTCAGCGAAGTCCACAAACGAGCTCGGACGCATCATCCATCCTTAGAGAGCTCGAGCTGGAAGAGGAACATATTTCACCGCCATATGCAGTCAACATTGAGATGGAAGAGAATGAAGAAGACCTCTGCTTGACGGTTGCGCTGCAGGATGGAATCATGAGCCTCAACCAAGCCAAGGGCATACTTCAAACAGTTGACCACGTTCTCGAGTTTCTTGTTACGCGTGGCGAGAACCACCTGCTCGCAAAGATGGACGGGAAGTCCGTTTCGATCTGTGATCTGCCGGCAATTGAAATGGTCGAAGGCCAGCATTTGCAAGATGGAGTGGGGGTTGGACAGCATGATGAGCCGGCTTTCCAGGTCGAGCTCCTATCTGATATAGAAAAGAAAATTGCAGGAGCGTTCTCAAAGGCTTCAGGGGTGGATGCATCTCAGATATCGAAGCAGACCAACCTGTTTCACCTCGGCCTTGACAGTGTCAGCGCCATCAGGGTATCGAAGCTGCTACGCGAAGCAGGATTGAGAGTGCCGGTCAGCATTATCATCAGGCATCAGACCGTGGAGGGAGTTGCTGCAAATGCTCAGCAAGCAGTGGTGCAGGACACTGTAAATCAGCGAGCTGGTACCGAACAATCTGTCACAGACACCACTTTACTCAAGCAATTGGAGCAGCCACTTTCGAAAGCAAGCATCACAGTCGATATGGTGGAAGCCGTGCTGCCCGCCATAGCTGGTCAAGTCTACATGCTCGATATATGGAGCGCAAGTGACGGTCGCCTGTCCTATGCTACATTCTGGCTCGAGATTCTGCGATGCAGCCGTGACACATTCGAGACGGCATTCGAAAAATTAGTCAAAGAGATACCTGCATTTAGGACAAGATTCATGTCTCGCGACGGTAAGCTGTTTCAAGTTGTGTTCAAGCCTGGAAGTCAGAAGATCGGACCGTTGCAGTACAAGGTCACCAAGCACAACGATCGACTGCTGATAGCTTTTCACTTCCACCACGCCTTGTACGATGCTGTCAGTGTCGACCTGATTCTACAAGAGCTGCAGAACCTCTGCCAGAGAGTAGAAGCCCGTCCGTCACTCAACACCAATCTTGGTCCCTATCTTGATTTAGTCAACAGCGACAGAGCACAAACCAGCAGGTTCTGGAGAGACTATCTCAGAGACAGTGTTTGTCCCCGTGCACAAGGAGCACACGGCACGTTTGAAGCCGAGAGAACAGAACTTTTCATCCCTGATCTGCTGCAGACTGCGGACCTCGAAAGCCTCGCCAGGCGAGAAGGCATCAGCATACAAGCGATATTCTTCGCTGTCATTGGAAGAATATACGCCAGAGCCAGATCCACGTCGCAGAAATCGATCAAGAGCACAGAACGCGTCACGCTGGGGATCTACCTGGCTAATCGCTCTCTCGACCTCGATGGAATCACAGATCTGATTGCACCAACATTTAATGTCGTACCACTGAAAGTGTCTGTCTCTGAATCCCATCCAGAAGATATACTGAGATCGGCGAAAGAAGTCCAGAGAGACCTAGAAGAGATCGGGCGACCGGAGCATTGCGGTGTCAGTCTACGGGAGATCCATGCTTGGACGGGCGTGACCTTGGATTGCTACATGAACTTTCTCAAGTTACCAGGACAAGATGATCAAGCCGTCGAGCATGATGGCGATAACAAGACATCCCTCGACGAGGAAGTGGTAGTCAGACATGCAGAGGGTGCAATGAGGGACCGAGCTACGGAGCTTGCGAACGACAAAGGTGAGGCTGAGCCTATCTCGCCGTTCATCGAAGGAAATATGGAAATTGCGCGGGCTGAGGATTGGTGCCTGCCAGCATTGGATGTGGAAGCCAAATTGGACGGGACGGGACATTTGGGAGTGGGCATGTTCGTGCCGGGAGATATGTTCAGTGCTGAAGACGTGCAGGGGATGATGGATGACGTGAAGGCGATGTTGAAACGGCTTACGGCCGGTGGTAGGTGAACACATTGGAGGCGCAAAGGTTCGTGTAGTTCCTTATGGCGCATACTTGTCGGTTCAGGGGTGTACGGCGTTCGGGGTAACTAGAATAGAACGAAATCGATTACTTGTCTTTCCTGACCTTTCTCCTGTGGCCTTGTTCCCCGGGGACTAAGTCGGGCCTGCCTGCATAAACACCCTCCTACCAGATCACCCGCGCGTTCTGCTGCGACCGAGTCCAGCAAGACCGTGACTACTGTACATACTGTGGCCTAGACTCGGCTTGAAGCACTAACTTAGTCAGCATCACGCGCGCAAACCCCTCCTCCTCGTCGAGCACACGCTCTCCAGAGCCGTTCTCTTTCTTCGATCCGCGTCAATCGCCAGTGAGTGACAGACATCAGGCCATGCTAACTCACAGTACAGTACAGTACATCCCAGATCTCCCACGCGCTGCTTGCCTGTACATAGCTATCCCACGCATCGGCCTCCCAGACACACAGTACTAACTATCCCGTGATCCCGTCCGCTCGTATCACGCCCTAACTCACCCAGGCTCTCCGGTCCCCGATCATTGTGGACGAGCATATGCCGATGCTGACGCCGACGCCGACGCCGACGCCGGTCCTCGCGCACGCGCTCCGCCTTCAAACCAGATCGAATCGAACCCGGGGAAACGGCACCACGCAGGACGTATCGCGCGTTCCGCACGTGCCTCGCAGTCACTGTCCTGTAAGCGCGACGCACTGGGCACACCAAAAACGGGGTTCTACGTCGACGTGGATCGGCTAGCTAGTTACGCGGTGTTCTCGTGGGCACGACACTGTCTACTGTAGGTACAGACAGTGTCTTGCCTGGCACACCCCGATCGCGTGTTGACTCGGTCGAGCAGCGTCATGAATATGGGGTGCTTGGTGGGCTGGTGGACCGGCACGTTCTTACGATACGAGGATGCGTGTGTGCATGCAAGCAAGTAAGCGAGCAAGCAGAAGCGCCTGAAGGAGGCAATGGTGATCCTGTGCCCGGGGTGGGGTGGATTAGCTTCGCATAAACACGCTGACAATATCTAACAGACTCAGAGTTCGTATCAAAGACGTATATTATATGCAGTCACGAGCGGTACGCTCGGAATGCTACGCTTCCAACGTGGGCTGCGACCGAATAGTCATTCCTACAAAAGTACTTGACTTCAAGTCCCGACTCTGCTCGCTTCGTGATAAACAGGGTATCAAAGTGTATCCGCATGTACACACACACATCAAGACAACACAGTTTCCTTACAGATTACTCTTCTCGCCTTGCAAGCTCCTCGTATGCGCCAGATCCTTGGCCAGACTCTCGAGCTCATCCTCAATGCTCTCGATCGCCCGGTGCGGATCGTACATCTTTTCTTTGATCCATTGCTCCAGCTCCTCGTCCGACATATCTCTTAGATGGTGCAGTCTGTCGACGTTGTCCTTCTGCGCAGCGCGGATGACGTACAGTGCGACACGCGCCGAGACATCCCTGATGCGTGTGATTTGTGGGTACAGCAAGGCGATGTCTTTCTCTTCCTCTGTGATCATGGTTGGCAGCGCCTCGCCAGACGCGTAGATCATGCCCGAGGTGACCTTTACGGCCTTGCAGAGGATGGTGCCGAGACCGATACCGGGGAAGACGTACATGTTGTTGCCCTGACCGGGGTGGTATGTCTTGCCCTTGTACTCGTATGGGTAGAAAGGCGAACCCGATGCGAAGAGGGCACGACCGTCGGTGTTGACGATGGCTTCCTCGAACGTACATTCTGACTTGCTCACTGGGTTGGAGAGTGGGAAGATGATGGGGCGGTTGTTCATCCTGCCCACCTTCTGGATGATCTCGGGGGTGAAAGCACCACCAATCGTGCTCAGACCCATCAGGATAGTTGGCTTAACATAGTCGACGACCTCATCGAGGGACTTGTACTGCTTGCCCTCGTTGTCGTCCCTAGCAAAGTAGACCTTGTGCTCGGCTAGCTTGTCACCTCTGTCATGTGTGACAAGACCTTTGCTGTCGACAAGCCAGAAGCACTTCTTTGCATCGTCCTCGGTCATGCCCTCATGCACGAAGTAGTCGACGATCTGTTGGGCGACGCCGACACCGGCTGAGCCAGCACCGAGAAAGACGGCTCTGTGATCTTTAGCGGCAACGCCAGACTGCTGGACGGCACCAATGATACCACCCATGATGACGGAACCAGTGCCCTGGATGTCATCGTTGAACATGGCGTAGTGATCTTTGTAGCGTTGGAGTGAGGGGAAAGGGTTCTTCCAGTCCTCGAACTGTATAACGATATCTGGCCATCTCTCCTTCAGTGCCTCCATGAGCTCGTCTAGGAAGTCTGCTTCTTCTTCGGCCGTGACCTTGTCTCTTCTGCTGCCCAAGTACAGGGGGTCTTCTCTGAATGCCTTGTTGCTGGTTCCGAGATCGATCATGAGGGGGAGGGTGCCTTCGGGTCTGATGCCAGCGCAGCCGGTGTATAGAGCGAGCTTTCCGATCGGGATGCCCATGCCGTTGACGCCGAGATCTCCCAGACCCAGGATCCTCGAGCCGTCTGTCACGACGGTAATCTCCACGTGCTCCTGGTGCCAGTTCTTGAGGACATTGGCGATGTTTCCCTTGTCGAGGTAACTCAAGTACATGCCTTCTGGGAACATGTAGATCTCTGACCACCTCTGACAAGCCTCTCCCACGACTGGAGTGTAGACTAGAGGGGTGATCTCAGTGAAGTGGTCTGTGAGAATCCTGTAGAACAGGTGCATGTTGGCATGCCTCAGCTGAGACAGGTATATGAACTTTCCAATGTTGGTCTGCTTCGAGCGGAGCTGAGCGAGACATCTCTTCTTCTGCACCTCGTATGTGTCTGGCTCCGGTGGGAAGAGACCATACGTGCCCAGGTACTTTCGAACAGGTTTGGGGATGGTGGTGTCGTAGTGGGCTTCGGCGCCAGACTGTGGACGGTTGTGAGGCTTCTGCTTCTTAGTATGGTGAGTAACGATGCTGCCTGAGTTGGCCTTGGACTGGGGAACGCCGTCCTGAGTAGCTGTAGTGCTGGCCATGTTTGCACGGGAGACAATAGATGGAAGATGCAGAGACGACCTTAGAGCAGGCAGGCGGACTAGGCTTTTGTAGAACATGTAGGCAATAGCAAGCACGATGCGGCAAGCTACCAAGCTGCCTCACTGGACGGCCCAGGTACCTGAAGCGGGGATGCAATGCTAGTCCAGGGCAACCTGTCACGACGGAACAACTCGGGACGCAGAGTGAAGCAGGATGGCAAAAGGAGAGTGGGTAAGAGAAGCGATATATGACACTCAGGAAAAGCCTTTGGCAATGCTTTGATCTGTATCTGTACACACGACGGCCGCGCTGATATCCATTGCTAACCAGCTCAGCTCAACTTTTTTTGGAGCGCGCAGTCAGAAACGACCTAACTAGGACCACTGTCTCCTCTATCGGAAGCTTTAGGGCCGCATCAGTCATAGTTAGTGGGCAACGATAATTGAACGTAGGGCTGGTCGGCTACGCGCCCACCGACACTCCACCGGTTTGAGAAAAGCCGTATCAAAACGGGTTTCACCATGCCTGTATGATGTTGGTTCATCTCCGCGCATTGCGCCGAACACAAGTGCTACTGTAGTACAGCAGAGAACAGTCCAGTCAGAGCAATGAGGACGAAAAAACACGTCCGCATGTCGTAAGGCGTTCCTGTCCGACAACACCGGCTTCGCGGCGGTGTGGCACCTATGAGACTGTTGCCCGGGAGCTAGACCTGAGGGCCGTTTCCGCCCCGGGTCCTGAAAAAGGCCTAGCCCAGTCAGTCCGCTAATCAATTGGCAGTGCTTTGCGCAACGGCTAATGAAACATTTTGCCCTGTCCTGCTAAGAAACGTCACCGCTTCGAAATCCCTCCTCGTATTTCGTACTCCTTGCCCAAACACCGGCAAGAAGAACAGACGCTCTAAGAAATAATATGTTTCCTTGTCCCTATCGTCCACATATTCAACCGTCCTATGGGGAAACCAGCACGTGCCAAGCATTATACAAAGCCGACCTGGTGGCATGGAGCATTCGAAAGCCGGCCGTTGAGTTTTTAGGATTATCATGCCGAAGGGGACGTCACCTACCTGACTGGGCCTAGGATGCCTACCTAAGATTACAGCCTAAATAATCTGGCTTGATGCTCGCGTTAGTCGTCTCAGGCCTAAATATGTAGGTGACGTCCCCTAATTACAGCCTGACAAGACTTGCAGGTCGGCTTTCGGATGGCCCGTGCCATACGGCTTGCATTTTGAACGCCATGAACGGTCACGTTTCATTCGCCGATGACATAAGAGCATCCAGAGCTGCCCATCCAGACCTCATGTACCTTCCCAGCCGGAACGTCAAGCCTAGCACCGACCCCGTACGTCTCCTTCTTTTCGCGCTTCGGATCCTCGTCTGGATACGATATCGTCAATTCACCCCGGCGGATGAGGTGTGTTGTCAGACCAGAATGCGAATGTGGTTGATAGTGGGCGTTCCTGTCCGACATGTAAAGTCAGTCACCTACTGTGTTCGACCTGTCGTAGTGTCTGTGACCCGTGTGATGTGCCATGCTGGAGGGTGATTGATACCAGGGGTTTACGCTGGACTTACGGCCCGTCAGACCAAGTGAAGACGTGAGGGAAGCCCCAGCTCTTTACAGCCTTCTCGTCTTCTCGTGCTGAGGCATTGATTTTGTACGACCCCGTTGGGGCGATGACAACTTCCTTCTCAGTCATTGTGGTGATCAAGATGTGTGTGAGCAGAGGTTGACCAAGTACTGAGCCAGGTATTCAGTTAAAAGTCGAGCACGAAGAGGCAAACCATCAGGACTTCTGCATCTCATAACTGACGTCACTGGCTGGTCACGAATAAAATGTGCAGGTACTGTACGCTTATCAAGTCGTGACAAGGCACAATCAATGTTCAAGCATTGAGGCGGAAGACTAGGAATTGATTTGCAAATAGAATAAATTTTCATGGCACACATAACATATACACAATCATTGTAACAGGCCAAAACAAGCCTCAAAGCCAACATGCAGCCGTAGCAGACGCTCCTTCGCCTGGCGCCTGAGAGCGCTGAAAAGGGTCGGACCAGTTAGCTGGTCAAGTGAAAAGACTGCAGCTGCTTTGGACGACCTACACCATCTGCCTAGCAGGTGTCGCTGAGTAGACCGCCTAGTACGTTCTCTTGAAAGGTGGGACAGCCTTGCACTCCGACTCGTCCAACGTGTGTGGAATGACCTGTCTGTAGCCAAGTTCGACCTTACCGTGTGGCTGCTTCTGCCACGACAATGTGTGCTTCATCCATTCATCGTCGTTTCGTTCTGGGTAGTCTTCACGTGCGTGGGCTCCTCTTGACTCCTTTCGGTTGGCGGCCGAGGCGGCAGTTTGTGTAGCACATGTAAGCAAGTTTCGGAGCTCAAGAGATTCCACCAAGTCGGAGTTCCAAATCATCGAACGGTCCTTCAGGGAGAGGTCGGAGAACATCTGGTCGACCTCGTTGATCTTCTTGACACCTTGGTCGAGAGACTCTTGGGTTCGGAAGACCGAGACATCAGTCTGCATGACCTTCTGCATCTGTGCCCGGATTTCTGCAGTAGACTTGCTGCCATCAGCAGTCCGGATCTTGTCGAGGGTGTCAATGGCTTCGGCACCGGCATCGGCTGGGATTTCGGGATGAGGTTGGTTGGGCGAGAAGTTGTCTCGGATGGTGTGTGACACAGCACGACCGAAGACGATCAAGTCGAGCAATGAGTTGGCGCCGAGGCGGTTGGCACCGTGGACAGACACGCAAGCAGCTTCACCGCATGCGAACAGACCTGGCACAACCTCGTCTTGACCCTTGTCGTTGACTCGAAGAACTTCACCGGTGTACTTTGTCGGGATACCGCCCATGTTGTAGTGCACGGTTGGCAAGACAGGAATTGGCTGTTTGGTGACGTCGACACCAGCGAAGATGGAGGCCGTCTCGGAGATACCTGGCAATCGTTCGTGAAGGATCTCGGGAGGCAAGTGGCTGAGCTGAAGGTAGATGTGGTCCTTGTCTGGACCCACACCACGACCTTCTCTGATCTCCATGGTCATTGAGCGTGACACGACGTCACGCGAGGCAAGATCCTTGGCGGTTGGAGCGTATCTTTCCATGAACCGTTCACCCTCGGAGTTAAGCAGATATCCACCTTCACCTCGAGAGCCTTCGGTAATCAAGCAACCAGCTCCGTAGATACCTGTGGGGTGGAATTGGACGAACTCCAGATCCTGGTTGGGCAAGCCAGCACGAGCGACCATGGCCATACCGTCTCCGGTACACGTGTGGGCGGAAGTGCAGGAGAAGTAAGCTCGGCCGTAACCGCCAGTAGCTAGAACGGTGTTGTGAGATCGGAACCTGTGCAGTGTACCGTCTTCCTGGTTGTAGGCCACCACTCCCTTACACTTTCCGTCCTCCATGATCAAGTCGAGGGCGAAGTATTCGATGAAGTAGTTGGTGTTGTGAGCTAGTGACTGGCCGTACAGAGTGTGAAGGAGGGCGTGGCCGGTTCGGTCGGCAGCTGCGCAACATCTGTATGCCTGGCCACCTTTACCGTACTTCTGCGACTGGCCACCGAAGGCTCGTTGGTAGATCTTGCCGTCTTCGGTTCTCGAGAAGGGACAGCCGTAGCTTTCAAGTTCGATGACGGATTGTGGGGCTTCTCGGGTCATGTAGTGAATGGCGTCCTGGTCACCGAGCCAGTCGGAACCTTTGACTGTGTCGTACATGTGCCATCTCCAGTCATCCTCGTGCATGCTAGAAGATTGTCAGCACATACGGGGTGTTCGGCTGGGGGTTACTGACTTTCCGAGCGCGGCATTGATGCCACCCTGGGCTGCGACCGTGTGACTTCTGGTCGGGAAGAGTTTCGATATACATGCTGTGTTGAATCCTGCCTCTGCCAGACCAAAAGCTGCTCTTAGACCTGCACCACCTGCACCGACGACCAGAGCTATTCTCGTCAGTATTTGGCACATCGTAACGGGACCAATATGCTTACCATCGTATTCATGGTCAATGACTGGGTACCTAAACATGTCAACGCCACTTCTTGCCACAGAACAGCTGCACGTACTTGTTGCTGATGAAACCCTGAGCCTCCTTAGCACGCAGTGGATTCGTCCCGTTTGTTATTATCCTCGATGTGGCTCCCGTCGAAGAGAACAGTCGTCTCTGTGGTGTGAACTGCACCTGGTCAGTGTCAAGGGAAGCAGGCTGGTGGACGCAATCCGTACCTTGCACGAGGGTCTTAAGCTGCGCAACAGGCGGGAGGAGCTCATCTTGAAGGCGCGCTGCAAGAAGACGAGGATTGGATGTGAAGAGAGGAGAGTGGTGAAGTGGTGGCCACGATATAACTCGTGAACATGAATCGATGATGGTCACTGGAAGGCGATTTAGCGTCCAGACGGAGCTTGAGCCGCGGTGGTGTGGATCGACCAATCACATCGGAGCTAAGGTAATCCAAGGCAGGAACGATCCGGAAAGGTCCTTCTCTCAGGTCTCTTAACTCGGTAGATTTGGAGGATACAAGTTCTATGCGTACGTGATGTGTCTACCATACCTAGGTAGAATTCTAGTGTCTACGATGTCATGTCGCGTTTCTTCTTACCACCACCTGCTCGGAAGGCGGCAGCACGCTTGGTACCGCGACCGGCGGGCTTGACAGTGGGCCTCTTTTTCAACTTCTTCAATCCCTTGGGCAGAGAGTTGCTGTTCGCTCGGTGGCCTTCGAACACGACCTTGTTACCCTGGTCGCTGGTGGTCGTGGACTTGCCCCTCGTCTGCTCAGGCGCTCCACCAGGCCTGCCTCTCGGCGTAGCATCTCGGCGCTGTCCATTGCGGCCAGCATCCCCGTTTCTCCTCTCTTTCTTCATCTCTCTCTTGGCTCTACTGACCCTCAACGGCCTTGGCAGCATGGGCGGGAATTTCTTGCCATCCATCAAGAGAGCGCTCTCGACGGCGTTCTCATCGAGAAACTGCACATAAGCAAAACCCTTGCTTATCCTAGTTTCCTTGTCGCGGACCACCCGGACACTTTCGACCTTGCCGCATTTCTCGAAAGATCTCCACAGACCTTCCTCGACGTCGGCCGGCTCTTTGGCTCGTTTTCGTTTCTTTTCACCCTCCTCGGTCTCATCCGTTGCCGTGGCCTCGTCGACGAAGCTCAAGTTGCCCACGAACACGCAGCGCTTGTGGTCTTGTCTGGACGGGTTGCCAAGGTGGTCGACGCGCAGATGTCGACCGAGGACGAGGGTGCCATTCAATCGGGCCACCTTGCGTGCAGCCGCGGGGGTGTTGAGGACGACGTAGGCATTGGTGCTCTTCATGGTCTCGTCCATCAGCTCTTTCTTGGCGTAGGCGGCGCGTTTGGGACCTGCATCGCTCACGAAGGCCGTGCTTCGGAAGCGCAATGACTCGACCTTTTCGTGGTGTTTCTCGGCGAGAGCAGAGCGCAGGTGTAGAATGAGCGTCTTCTTTGCAGACTTGGACTTGATGACAGCGGTCGCGACGTTGCCGAGGAAGCAAGTGCGGTTGGTCTTTTCGGCTTCGAGCTCGTGGGCGGTGGAGGAGAGAGATTCGTGTTTGGGCAGTGTATCGTCAGCTCGACCTTTCTTCTTCTTCGCCTTTTCGGCTTCTTCGTCGGACAGGTCTGCGAGGTCACTGTTGAGGTCGGAGTCACTGGCAGCGTCGTCGTCCTCTTCTTCTGCGCTCTCTGCGGCATCCCCTGTGGCATCCCCGCCCCGTTGTCTCTGCTCTTGCTCTTCTTCTCGAACCAGCTTGTCCATGTACTTGCTCTCGAGATCGTCATTGGCATCGACCCTCCTCCTCTTTCGTGGCCTCTCATTGCTCTGTTCGAGGGCGACCCCACTCTCGCTTCCTGACTCTGAAGTGGCCTCTTCTTCACCAGCAGACGACAGCTCACTCTCGGCGTCGCTGCCCGCGTCTTCCTCTACTGCATCTGATTCTGTGGCTTGGTCTGTATTCGCGACAACCTTGGTTGGCTTCGGGTAAGTTCTGACTGGCCTTGGAGGCAGAGTGACAGGGCCTGAGCTGGAAGCGAACAGAGCCGCAAGCGTCGGGTCGAAGGTGCTCGGCGCTGATGCTGAAGCTGCGGTGGATGCAGTTTTGGGAGGGGTCTCACCACCTTTGACCTTGGTTTTTGTTTTCGCCATGGTCGATATCTAGTGACAGTTTGTAGATTGCTGGTCCAATGGCTCAATGGCTCTAGAGCTGGTCGTAGAAGGTGTCGCGCACTGTCCATAATCTTCAGCAAAAGTTCATCGCGTAGCAGAAATTAAAGTGGGGCCGCCGATCGCCCACCGGCATCATGCACCGCAGTGGCAGTGATTGCCGCACCGCATCACAACTGGCAGGCACGACAGATACGACAGGCACGGCAGGCACGGCAGGCACATACTACCAACCTACAGACTCGAACCTCCCACTTCCACTCCCACTCCACCACAGCAAGCCAAACACGCCAGGCTCCTCCAGTATCTACAAGACCCAAGTCGCAAGCCCTACTACTACTTGAAACACACACTCGCGCTCCTCTCTCGACTCAAGGCCGAACCACCGCCAACCACCATGCTCTTCTTCTCCTTCTTCAAGACGCTCACCAACCAAACCATCACCCTCGAACTCAAGAACGACATCTCCATCCGCGGCACCCTCAAGTCCGTCGACCAATACCTCAACATCAAGCTCGACGACATCCAGGTCCTCAACGAAGACAAGTACCCGCACCTGAGCAGCGTCAAGAACGTCTTCATCCGCGGCAGTGTCGTGCGCTACGTGCATCTGCCCGCCGCCGAGGTCGACCGCGGCCTGTTGGAGGATGCGTGTCGGCGCGAGGCCGCGCAGGGGAAGCAAGGCCAGGGCCAGGGCGCGAGGTAGGATATCGAAGGCACCATGAGATGATTATGTGTCTGGCTGCCTGCGCTGGATGAGGATATCGCGTGGAGAAGGTGCAGCGCTGCAAATTCAACGGAACGGGTCGGGGAAGTGCTGCGTTGATGGGGGTGCTCTTGATCCTGCTCAATAGCTGCGAGGACGTCTTCGAACTGCGACTGGCGGCCGTCCAGCTCGACTACGAGCATCCATATCACGAAAGCGCACACCTCCTGCTGCGTCAGGTACCGTGACAATCTATTATAGGAGAAGGAGGAAGTACTCTGTCTAGGGCTTCTGTAGCTGCTGTCTGGTGATAGATCTCAGTTGGACACGGCAGAGGCACAGCACAGCACGGTATAGTAGCAGAGACACCAACAAGTAGGCTAGGCCGTCTATGCAATTCGTTGCATCGACAAGGCTTCCCAGGATGAGCATGCCGCTCACCAACACTCAATCCTACTCAAACACCATACCTCAACATCCCATCCCCGCTCCCCCACCCCTCCGCAATATCCTCCACCCTGAACAGCCCATTCTTCCTCCTCTCCACCTCCCACTTCTCGATCCACCCCTTCATCTTCTCCCGACTCTTCGCACTGCCCACGTTCACCGTCGGAATCACCCGCCCAATCCTCAGCGCGCAGCAAAACATGGTCAGCTCGCGGAAACTGCTGTGCTCGCTATACGGCACCCCAAAGCAATTGCTGTCGCGCGTACTGCCCCGCTGCGGCGCCAGGTCGCGCATCGTGAAGCGCGACTTCCACCCCTCGCTGTGCAGCACGCTCGACACGCTGGGGTTCTCCGTGAAGCGGCTCGTGGGCGGCCGATACGACCAGCCCGTCGGCCGGAACCCCACCACCCGGCTGAAGTGCGGCTTGAACCCGACCAGGTAGTCGTAGAGCGTCTCGGCGCGGATCTCCATCAGCATCTGCATGTGCACCTGGGCCTCGAGCGGGTCCGACGTCAGCACGCGGTTCAGCTCCTCGTCCTCAAGCGCCTTGCAGATGCGCATCTTGGCCGGCGGCGCGTAGATCTTGGACTTGAGCGCCCGCGCGATCCCCAGACACATTCTTTCTTTGCCGATGCTGTACGTCCCGATCACGACTAACAGCCGGCCGCGCCGTTTGGGCTTGATGTCTTGGTCGTCGCTGTCCGACGGCTTGGCGCCCGGGAGGGGCTCGGCAGCTGGGGCTGGGGCCGCGTCCTGTTCTGCGCCGGCTTCGAGGAACTTCTTCATCGATGAGCCGGCACGTTCCAACTTGGCTTTCTCCCACGCGTCGCCCGTGTCGGGGATTTCTTTCGACAGGCTGATGCACATCTGTGCGCAGGCGTCGATCACGTCGTGTTGCGATGGGAACGAATACTTGGGCGTCAGGTACGTGGTGTCGAGGTAGCATGTATCGATCGTCTGGTCCTTCGTCTGCCCCGTGACCGCGTCCATCACTTCTGGTTTCAGCAGCGGGTGGTGGATGTGTGCTGGACAGGCTCTGAAGTCGCCGCAGTGCAGGATACGGTTGAGCTTCGGGCTGCCATCTTTGTTCTTGCCAACGACTTTCTCGAAAAGGTACAGACTGGATCCTGGGCAGTGGTTCGCAGGGATCATGGTCACATGCACGCCGTTGGTGTTGGGCACTTCGACCTTTTTCTCGAACTCAAGTGGGACGATCCATTTGGGATTCACGCGTAGCTGTTGACGCATGAGGTTGCAGGTGATCTTGGACGCATATATTGGCCCGTGACACCATTGAGACGTCAGGCCGATGTAGTGGTCGCTATGGAAATGACTTAAGAAGTATGCGTTCTGGCCCTCGACTTTCCCGTAGCGGAAAGCGTCAACGCAGATCAATAGGCCCGGCATGATCTTGTAGAAGGGACAGGTGCGTTGATAAGCTGCTTTACCGCGGGATTGGACTTCGTTCTGCGCAGCTTCAGCCCAAGCCCTGTCTTCGGCGTGGCCAGACATAAGTTGACTGAAAGCAGATTTCGATTCTGTCTTCTTGTCATGTGAGAAAGGATTGGCTTGGCCTGGACGAGCAATTGCTGCTCGCTGGAAGCGCTTCGAACCTGGTTGAGGCGTCGTGCTTCTGGCCTCGAGCTGCGGTGCTTTGACTGCAGATGCTTTGGGCAGTGGATTTGCGGTTCCGTCCAAGCATGCATTTACATGGGCGGAGGCTTCAGACTCTGAGAGGCCTTTCATTGTGCCATTGCACATCGGACATTCAGCCACGCCCTCTGCGTTGTCCTCAAGCTCATCTACCTCTTCTTTGGTGCCCGGTGTTCTTGGCCCGTCTGTGCCCGTCTCTGACCTCGAGTCATCCTCGAATGCCCTTTCCATGGCCGATTGTTCTTCCATGTATTGCCTTTCCATGAATTCTTCGCCTTCAGGAAAGAACTCATCCTCGAAATCTTCCGGCCCGAAGTCATCTACTTGACATCCACTGGTGCCCTGACGATTCAGACGTGGCCTGCGAGATTCACCGTTCCCCTCGACTTCCTGCTCATCCGGTGGCTTCAACGGCACCTTTCCGGTCTCCGTGACTTCTACATAGCTTGGCTCTCGACTCAGTTTCGGGGTTGTCTGTTTCTCCTCATCCTGCACAACATCAGCCGGCTGCTCCTCCAGAGGTTCGTCCTTATACGGTATGTCTGGAAGTGTACCTTCGTCATCACTCGAATCGTCCAGAAAGCCTCCTCTGCGCTTGACTGGTTTTGCGGCCGGTGGGTCCTCTTTCTGCGCAGCTGTCTCGTCTGCTACAGAGGCCGGTCTTCGTTCGGGAGACGGTGTCCGTATGAAGTTTCTGGAAGGAGTGTCTTCAGGTTCTAGCCTTCTTCTCTTGACCGGGGTGGTCGACTCGTTGAAGCGCCAAGGCATGGCGGTATCCTCCTGAGACCATCTTGCCCACACAGGCGACTCCTGGGACGGCACCGGCGGACCTTCGTTTGCTGAAGTCTGCTTCTTGGGCGTGCCCTCATCGAAGAACAGTGTCTCCCCCTTCGACGGTGACTCTTGGGGCACTTCCTTCTTTTCGGCCTTCGCGAAGAAACTCATTATGCTCTGGTTCGCTTTTCCAGCATTCTTCTTCGCAGTGGATATTTTGGTTTGAGGTATGGTGCCAAGGACAGGCATCTTCGTCACGGGCGTCGAGGCCATCTTATTGCCAGCGGTTGGCTTCTCAGTGAAGAATGGCGATCGAGTCGTGGTCATGGAATCCTCTGGCGGCGGCGTGGGAGCTCGACCGGTTGACGGTCGTACTTGCTCGGTGCCGTTTCGCGACAGATTTTCTCGTGGGTTACGGAACATGTTTGTCACAACATGCTCCGCTGGGGGTTCGGAGTAAGCCTTTCTTCGAGAGAAGTCTACTCGCCTACCTGCAGCAAACATTATCGAGGGTGAACCGTAGTCTCGAACGATGACGCCCCCGACGCGTCAATCACGTGAAGCACTTTACGCGTGCTGCTCGATTTCCAAGACGTACAATATTTATATAGCTAGCTCAACCAGCCAGTAGAACAGGGTTCATTGCTAGTTGCTCGTCGATCAGCCGTTGTGTTCGAATCCTGAGACTATCAGGGACAGCCTGACTTGCAGCTTAGAACATGATTGCGCTCTCGAAAGGCGAGAACGTTGTGCATCTCCTGCATTAGTGTCGAAACGGCCCAGCGCCCTACGCGAGTAAGCACACAAGGCACGAGCATCAGAAAACAAGACATAGTGGATGACGACCCGACAGGCACGGGCCAGGTAAATGTAGAACGTCGAGATGCGTCATGCGACATTGTTACCTGGAGATCGATCGAGTAGGAACACCAGCGATGCGACGGATGGCCGTTTACCTGTGTGGTGCAGCGACTGACTCCATGCTCTGATCGTACCTGCTTTTCGAGAGACACAACCGACTAGGAGAGACACATGGCCTGTCACGTAGCCGCTGGTGTTCAACTCACTGGATGGCCTTGGAAACGAGAAGCCGAGTCAATCTACTGATGCTGATACCAAAGAACTCCGCACCGTTGCTCTGCGATCCAGAAGCCGAGCCACTCTCAGGAAGGGAACAGAGGGAGTAAGAGACCAACAACGAGGGCCCGGCAGACGCGTGCGTGCCTGGAAAGACCTCAGGTAGAGCAATGCCACAAGCGAAGACCACCCTGCGATGAGAGAGAGAGAGAGAGAGAGGTGGAGATACAAGAGGACGGACTAAAGGAGCATTGCTGGCCTCCGTCAGATCAGTCGTTAGGTCTTGACATCGAAGGTACAGGAGCGTGGCTACCGCTCGCGAGATAGCATACCCTTAAACTCCTCGCAACGGAGGCACAGTGTGCTGCCCCTTTCACCACAGCCATACCAGCGAGGTACGGAGATTTGAGCTGATCTCGCCTCCGGGGAGCCCTCCGGTTCGTCCCGATTGCTTTCCAGAACATGATTTCGTTCCAATTTCGTTGGGCGCATAATCAGCTTGCACGTACTATACTGTCCCGGTGCACAGCAACGGGGTCACGTGGCAGCAGTGTATCCTTCTTCAAGAAGATGCCTCAAGAGAATCTGCGCGGCAGTAGGAGACGCTCGAATGGTACAGTCGGAGACTTCCATCACCGTGCTGTACTTCGTCATCAACCTCCATGAGTATACCATATTCCTGACTATCCCTGCTTATCAAAAACGAAACTCCTACCAAAAGATCATTCTGGAGATGCGAAGGGGACATGTGGCGAAACGTACTCGTTGCGCGGCCTTTGACTGCACGAGCAGGCCAGTTGAGTCTTGGACTGCGGCCAATAGAGCCACTGGTGGCCGCACACACCAGTGCCGGTGGCCACCAGGACGCGGGTTTTGTCCGTGGATCGGCTTATTGCAGCTATGTCCTGGACACGAGCAGTTCTGTCTGGGGGCGATGAGATGCGAAGATCGACTTGGGGATCAGACGCGACTGAAAGTGGACAAGGGATAGAAGAGAGACTTTGGGGAGACGAAGTTTACACAATGTGACTGATGTGATGTGTGGCCCTGCTCGCAACAATCTTGCGTTTCGACTCTAGACAGACAGACAGACATATCCGTAGGTGTAGATCGGTTCCAAGATGTTGTCCTGTTTATCTCGGCAGTCAGCAGACACTTACGCTGACGCGTAGCAGGCATCGAGCGATACCCTTGCTACAACCCTGTCGTGACCGGCTGCTCGAGTGAGAAGCAGTTTCCTTTTTAACAGCCTCGGTACAAGTATACTCTCTGATGACTACCATCATATCCTTGCAAAAGGACCTGCAAGTGGGAAAGATATTAACCAACCTCGCAATAGTCTATTTTAGCGTCTTGCTGTGTCAATGAGAAGTCTCTTGGTCAGGATGCCAGAGGGGGACAAGAAGGCATAATGAAGAGCTAATGCCCATGGGGGAAATGATGTGACGCAATTGCAGAAGCTGGGGAAAGCGATCCAAAGCGGCCGAGGATGCGGCGCAGTTGATCCCTCACGCCTCTTCGGAGATAAAACCTGTAACGAGGATGGTTTGGTTTTGTTCGCTCAGATACGGGGAATATGCAAGCACATCGTTGCTGGCAGTACTGGTATCGCTTTGCGTAGTCCTTGTCGCGTGCTGTTTTCGAATGACTGAGAAGCGAGAGGAACTGGACCTTCGCGTTGGTGTTGCCATGAGGGGCATCGGTCTGAGGAGGGGGATACGCTGTGAGCAGGCGGCCTTGTGCAGGTGGTGAATCATTGATCCCTAGTGTTGCGATTCAGCAGGAACGAACCAGTATTGTGCGACGTTACCTGTCAATCGTGCGTGAGCGCGTGGTCTAATGCGACGCATTACCCCACCTGAGGCCCTCGATGAACGAGACTTCCACAGCAGGCGAAGACATGCTTGCTGCGATACGCAGGTTTTGGCCGTGGTTCGCGTCTGCCGTTGCCAGGATAACATCGAAGGTCAGAATCATGACTAGTCAGTGGTGTGAGGCGTAGAGCTCCATGCGGCAGTAAGTGAAGCACTCTATGCTCGCTTGAGAGACCTTGCACGTCTTCCTGGGCAGCTATGTGAGGTAGCAAGGTCTAGCGTCGTCAAACTGTGGTCAGATCATCTTCAAACCAGTCACCAAAGTGCCGAATTGACTGCTCTTGTGATGTTGATTGGATGAACACTAAGCGGTCGGCTCGATAAACCTCGCCCAGGCCTTCGCTTAACGGCTGCGCGTAACATCCAGGCTTCATGTCTTCGCTACCACTGAAGTGCCGACTTACATGAAGCTGCCCCGCGAAGCACAGTCATTTGCGGCAGGCGGATACAAGCTGCCAATAATACCAAAGTCACTCAACAGCTGGTGTAGTCGTGGTCCACACGTACTGGCTTGTACGATGTACAGACTGGAAAATGATTCCAGAGGAGAAGATGATTGGTAGCATCCAAGATTTTGGCAAGCCAATTCATCGACACCAGGGGGTGGCATGAAGGTCGAAATGCGGTGATTAACGTGATGAAAACGTTCAATGACGCTCACACTTACCCTGTAAGCGAATAACAGGCAATCACGCGAGTACGCTGCTCTGCTTTATAGTACCGGTTAACTTCATTAATGTCGCCTGTGTGTGGTGTTGTGTTTTATTCGTGCATCATGCATACACTTGGAGGTTTCGGGAACTTTATCCTGGTCACCATACCTATGTAAGACTATTGCTCCGACGATGGCAGCTGCCGAACCCGGTCGTCAACCACTTGACTGGAATTTAGTGGCGGATATACCTCTTGTGATTGTATTCTGCTCCCTGCTTAGAGCCGGCAGCATGCCAAGTAGCTTGACCACGAAAGTTTGTCGATTTCGTGGCTGAGATGATAACAGCATAGAAGAGTCATGAACATATCCGCAGTATGGACACGCATATTTGTCAACAGACCTCGGGCTCTCATCAGCGCCGAAACTTACGTGAAGAATTTCCAAGGCAGCAGCAGCGTGATCGGATACGCCGCTGTGGAACAGATCTGGACCCTATCCGTGTTCCAGCTTGGTGGTCACTAGGCCCGGAAATCGAAGCCAGATCTGACTTTCAACTGCCACTAATGCAAGCCAGGATTTCCTTGAGAAGCGAAGCCAGTAGAAGGCGCGAAAGTAATCCGAGTACAAGCCGAAGCCTTGGCAGGTTCACGGACAATTAATGACGCGTTGATGCACGTAGTCGGCTCCTGAAAGACATTGAGCTGTTTGCCAAAACACTACGCCAGTCAAACCTCGTAACAATGAAAGGCCGACGTTTGCTGTGAAGCTCTTTGCTTGGAAGTAGTGGGTAGGTCTCAAGCCTAGGCATATCTCGGGCGACTTGATTGACGGATAATCGCGATTGGTGCCATACGCCCGACACTTAAACTTGTGGCTTGGAGTCATGCTCGCTTGTCGTTCGCTAGACCAAAGACTATCAAAGCGTGTATGGTGACGCGGTGTCGGGAAGAAGTAAACCAGTCATCACATGAACTATCAACTTTGCCCACCCAATCCTACTAACCTACATACCACATGACGACACATCTTACTGCTTATACCAGTACTAGTCCTACAGCGGCGTGACTCTGGCGTGCTCAACTAAGCTCGAAAGACTTACGGTGAAGCTTGATTAAATATAGCCTGCGAAGTTAGGGAGATATCTTGCGTAGAAGCGTTGGGCGAGCAAGCGTGGATGTGTAAGTTGACCAATGCCGAGGACACAACATATCATCAGCTGCTGGAATACGTTAGAGTAAAATGACTGTCATTCACGTGTCACGCTTGTGCATGAACCGAAACTGGTGCACTGCCTTGCCTACCTAGCTACATGAGTCGTGTACGTGTTGTTCTGGACAGGACTAGCTAATACTGCAGATTGTTCGGCAGGAAAACGATGGACAGCCCGCATATGCTCTGCAGCCACAATCTCACCTATGCAGAACAGCTCGAGAACGTGTGTAATCGGAACATTATAATATTCAGGCAGGCGCACTGTTGCTACCCGTGCAATATCATAAGGTCCGAGTCATTTGGTGTGGTTTTGTTTTGCTGAAACGTCTTTCCGTTGGTGGGAAGCAAAGGTCACCAGCATACCGGTAACCTAAGGTACGCGCACCCGTTAACGTGGTGGGTTTGTGGCAAAAGGTTGAATGTTATTGCTTCTTCCGTTGACTACGTAAGGGTGCCATAATAAAGAGCCAAATTTCAGCAAAGTTCAGAGAACTCTCGTGGCTTCTGATGCAAACAACGGCAGGGAGACCACCTCCTGAGACAAAGTCAAAGAGTACTTACAGGGTTAGGTTGGCATGGCCATTGCTGGGCAGCTGAAGTCAGACGTATGGAGACTGTTATGGTTCGGTTTCACCCCCATGATTACGGAGTAGCTGCATCGTGCCTTGTATCCGAAATCGTCTTTTGCTTGAACTTTTTACATAAAGTGTTGACACGAAACGCCTTCTGATCTGTAGGTGTGATGGAAGTAGCGAGAATCGAGGCACGATCGAGCTTACTGATCGTGGGACGCCTCGGCCCTCCAAACGTGCCGCGAGGAGTTAGCATGAACCCAGCTCGACTGCATATTCTTCCTCATCATGTGGTATTTTGGTTGAGAAAAGTAAAGCAAACAATGTTTTGCTCCTTCATCCTTGTCAAAGCTGTGTTACGGACAGGGGACATGGGTGGTAGTTGCTCAGCATCACTTGGTGCTCCCAGTGGTGATACAGCCTGGGTATAGATGCAAGTGTGACATACAGCTTGTGCTACATCAAGCATGCGATTTTCGGTTTTCGCCAGGACCGTAGTTGAGAAAGCAACCGACTTCGTCTTCTCCTGGCACTCGCTGCACATGATGTGATGTATAGGCGTATCGTAGCATTCGTTCCACTTAACTTGTATCGAAGCCGAGCGCTGTGTGAGAGTGGTTCCTTGAGTGGTACAAGGCATGTACCCTGACCGTCTCAAAAATTTTGACTTAGACCGTTGACGAACCTTGCCATGCAAGCACGGCACAGAGTGGACTAGCTGAAGACGCCACCTCTTAGTGCATATCAGCCACCGCCTTGGTACGTAATCGAGGACGCTTCTGGTTGGTAGGCTAAGACGTTCGAACGTCGCTGGGCACAGACCACGATATCCCGCTTGGTATTGTTGCAGGCGGTTTGCTTACAGCATTGATCGAAGTCGTGTGCCAATCGTACGTCAAGTGCGGCAACAACTTTAACAAAGCATTTCTAGAGTCATGATGAAGCCAATGTACTTCGTTGTACACCCTGGCCTTCTGATCTGCAATGACACCATGCGGCTAGTAGAAAGTACTTGGGTACTTGACTCATTTTGCGCAGCAAATGAGATCGTGTTTCGAGGCAATGCAGTGGGGCTTTCGGCATGATGCACAATTCAACGTGAAACTGGTTAGCGCGTGAACTTTGTCTACAATCCCTGTCGAGCCTGACCACAATCCGAGATCATGCTCTCTTTAGCTTCAAAGCCTATCTTTCGCTAAACAGTCGCTGCTAAATATCTAGCGTCAGCTGCAGTAGGGAGACGTCGGTCTACTAATTGCGCGAAGAGCGATCACCCCAGCGGCCAATGATGACAATGTTTATTGAAAGATTATTATGTGATGATTACATTGATGTTGTGGTCGGAGATCGCCAGGCATTCTCGGCGCTTACACCGTCTCGACCACGAAGCCACTGCAGCAGAAGGAACTGTCACTTGTTATGGAGATACCCCCTTCCACGGACACCTTTTCCGCATTGCCCTTCGAAGAGGTCTCGATCACCTGCTCAACAACGCCAAACCCGCAACCATGGTTCATTGGGTATCGTAGTGCTTAACATTCAAAACAACGCTTCCTCCCATAAAGATCGCTCCGCTATTGCAATTATACCTTCCCTAGTGCTCTCATCATCTCAGATCAATGTGGGTGACGCGGAAATGCATTTCAAATCCTGATTCCAACCGCCCGATTGTCATATCACAAGACTCGAAAGCTGCATGCGACTGTCTCTTAGCGGCTCATTTCGAGGTGTAAGCGGAGAACTGTAATTGTTGCATCTGCCGTTCAAGTGATCTGCCGAGAGATAGGGCGATCGTCTTGCTTCACATGAGTTTGTGGCGGGTGGGAAAGTTACCACCTCCGGTTTTAGTGGTGACAATGCCATTTGGTCGTGTACTCCATGGTAGTCATATGCTTGTGTACGGTTATCCCTGCCCCACGGTAGTGCGGATTCTGCGTAATATGTGCTCAGGCGAGGGGAGACCGTCGACTTTGGAGATATCGAAACATTCGATTGTGTGTCTGAGGTTAGGGATGGGACTGGTTGCATCGAATATGCCTGAGAATACTCGCTGATCGCAGGGGATGGCAATGGCTTGTCCCATTGATGCTCGTTGTCGCTCGTGTAGGTTGACAATGGCAGCCGTAGCGGTGGCAGCCGTGATGATTCGAGTCCAGTGTCGTGGAAACTCTGGTGCGGGCTTTGATGTGCTGGTCGATGATGATAGCTAGGGCCAGCAGCCGTCTGCTGTACAGCCCGAGCAAACAAAGTATCGCTCTCTGGACTGCTCTGCAATCGTAGTCTTGGTAGTTGCAGGGTCCGCTGGTTCATCATAGACGAGTCTGGCGTTGACCATCTGTTGTGGGCCTGCAAAGGGCTCGGTAGCACTTGCTCTTGTCGAGTCGTGACTCCGTGGGGCAGACTGTAAGACAACTTTTGCGAGTTTGTGCTTGGGATGGGATGAAGGCGGTTGCCGATGTGTTTCGAGTGGGAGTCGCGCGACGGAAGTCTCTGTTTCCTATTCATGCTGCCATTCCACCAGTTCTTGACAGCGTTGTCACTTCGGTTACCGAGCCGTCTCGCGATCTCAGCCCATCGTTTCCCCATTTCCTCCACAAGCTGTTCGATCACTTCGCCTTCTTGAGCGGAAATCGGCTCATGGTTCAGGCTTGGCTTGAGGTTCTGATGATATCGCTCACGACACTGCTTCGGCGAGCGGTACTGTAACCGCTGAGATATGCGTACCCAGTTATTTGGCCCCTGCGTCCGTACGAGCTCGATGAGTGCGCCATCTTCCTCTGGCAGCCATGGTCCTCGGCGCGAAGCCCGCGTCATATTTACTGAGTATAATGGTTGGAGCAAGGACTGGTGTCTGATAACCACAATGCAGGTATGATGGTTGGGATAACAGAGTTCCAAAAGGCGGGGTGTGAATGGCTTCAACGACTTGGTGTTGCAGTGTAGACTGAACGACGAAGAAAGTGCGGATTGAGCGAAGTGTTAAGCGGTTTGATTGAGTTTGGAGGTCTACAGGAGGAACCAATCTGTCGGATATGGCAAACCGTCAGAAAAGACTAAACAACAATGAGTTCAAATGTATCATCCGCCCTGAGGAGAAAGAAGCCGGACACTTGGGTGTATCAGGTCAAGAGGGGCCAATCTTGTTCTGGATAACCAACAAAAGTCAAGTCTCGTCTTCAGATACTCTTTTGGAAGATTAGGCGCTACTTCAGGACAGATCAGATCGACCCTCGAACGGATCCACTGGTAGGGAGACCCATCGGTGCGGAGGCGAGGACAAGATGGGAAGGTCAAGCAAAGGCATGACGGTGTGGATATCCCACTGGCACGCAAGCAGTACCCCTACAGTAGTCAACAGTAGGGCACTTGATGCTTGGTCGCGCATGTTGTTCTCATGGATTCGCTGCAAATCCGGACCCGCAGCATTTTTAGGTTAACCATGATGGCGACGAACGGGATCTGTATGTCGGTGGAGACGATGCATCGTGCAGTGTCAGATTCCTGGCTCGATCGTGCCGAAGTGATCAGCCCTTGTAAGGTAGGGAGGAGCCTTGCGGGCATATTGCCAAGCAATCCCCTCGTGACAAATACACCCTTGTAGGTTTGAGCACCAATCTTTAGATCGCTTGATTCAGGTTAGAGCACTTTATGAATCAGTAGAAACTCAAGTGCTCTCCGTGCCGTCTAGTGTGTGCCAGGCATGTGTTTTCGGTAGCTAGCTGCCCCCATGGCGAAAAGCTAGGGACCACATTGTCGTCGTCGAAGCTTATGGGGCCGCCGTCGTACTTTCAAGCGACGGTTTCCATGCTCCAACCTTATCGACGCATTGGCTTGACATCAAGCCTGCACTGAAAATGGACTACGAAGCAGAGCAGCCCGCGACACACATTTAAATGACCTCGATCTTTCGGTGTTCTTGGCGGCCGAAGATTTGGATGCACAGTTTGGCTTGCTGCCATTCCAATCCCATCATCATATTTATTACCCAACTATGCGATCCGCAACAAAGGATCTCGTGCGTCTCAACGGCGGTAGCTGAGGTGAAGGACTGTTAACTCGGTTACACCCGAAGTCCAGGTTGTAGACGTTGAGACATGAGGAGCTCGACTCGTGTGCTTGCAGCACCATGAAAGAGCCAATCACGCGGTAACAGCTCTCGTCAAACAATGCTATCTAAGCGCATCTGATTGGCTGCAGTGCAGCTTTTCACGTCAAGAATCTTAGCTCATCTGCTGCATTATGCGCTAAGACCACGTCCCCCCAGTCGATCGACGTTGCCAGTCTATGCACAGTTTTAGAGGATAGAGTGGCATTGTTGATGGAACGGGTTGTGGTCCTTGTGTAACATGTTGTGGAAGGACCGAGTCATCTGCTTTGACTGTGTGAGCCGTGAGCATGGGTCAAATATTTGTCTACTTGTCTCCAATACAGCATCGTGCCGCACGCCAGAGTTTATCATCCGCTGCACGTAAGACTGTTCGGTAACGAACGAAACGTGTTGGAGCAAAAAACGGCTGAGGGGTGCGCAATTATTATCCTTTGTGTTGAACTTTTCGGACTCGATGGATCCCAATGGGCACTATGTGCGAAATGAACAACGGCAGCCAAGCTCACAGATAACAGGGAACCCCCGTATTCTGGCCGCTGCAGATGCGTTTTGTGGGGCAAACGGCCGACCTAGCAGGAGAACTACTGCGAGAGAGCTGCAAAATCCGATATACGAGCCGTGTCTGCAGACCGGACCATTGATGAGCGTAAGGCTAGGCGAAAGATCGGGATTTGCTCGAGAGGGAAGGGGTGACTGCAATCGGCAACAGAGTACCAGTCTTCCAGGGTACGTCGTTAGCTGGGAACGGCTTGTCGTCAACAAGTAGCTAACTCGTTCGTAGCTGTATGTCCACCTGTCTTAGTAAGAGCGAAGTTCTTGCCCCGTTCGTACCTGCACTACCGGTACATTATTGGTGAGAGCGCTTGTGCTCTAGACGTCGTCGTAATTTCCAAGTGACAAATAATCCATACAGACTGGGAGGGGGCTAAAAACTTGTGTATGCTGGACGAGAATATCAGTCCGATCGGGACCGTCATACTCTGTAGACAGGACCGCTACGTCAACCAAGTTATCTGTACTTTAGATGCACAACGGTGGCCTGTAAGGAATTCTGACACTCGGAGAGAAATCTCTCCATTATCCCATGTGAACGACTACTTCGCTCTTGCCTAAAAACACATTATAGTCATGTCTCATCAAATGTTCCACCCAGCAGAGTTGTTTCTGGGTAATCACCGCTTAGGTCGCTATAGCCAGATGTCGCCGCCTTCTCCGGCTTCCCATCTTTTCCAAGCCACCCAGTACGCCTCCTCAAGATTCCTGACCCATCGCCTAGTATCAAATAGTCGACTTGTCCATCGACCTTCCCACAGTATTCTTCTTAGATCCATGAGGCGCCCTTGGCCGTGTCCCGACGCCGGATGCTCAGTGCTGCCCATGTAGTATCTCAAGTTTCGCGCGAGGCGAATAGCATGTTCCTCATACTCCTCCTCGGATTTCACTAGTAACTCCCTCCGACCCTCATCGCCTTCTGGACCTTCTGGCAGCGCACTTGCGACAATACTGCTTGCCATGCGCGAGCACATCTTGTATTCCCATCGTGCCCAGGTCACGATTGGTGTGCCAGACCAGATAACGTCTGCTGCTGTGGTATGTGCGTTACAGTCAGGTGTGTCCAAGAACAAGTCGACCACCGATGCCCGTGTGATGTGGGCTCCCTTAGGCGCGACATCCGTGAAAATGATTCGAGACGCTGTCTCTGGTCCAGCCCAATCTTTGGCAAAGCCCATCAGATTCTGCTCACCCACGTCGGGGAAGCGCAGCAGCCACAAGATAGAATTCGGCACAGCATTCAAGATACGCAAGTACATCCGGAACGTGGATGGATCGATCTTGTACAATTGGTTGAAGTTGCCTAGAATGATAGCGTCATCCTTCAGTGTTGGAAAAAGTTCTTTGCGGAGATTCCACCGCCGCTTCTGCTCCTCGCGCCACGCTTGCTCTCGTAACTGTTTGTCATGTAGCGGCGGCGGTTGGTGCTGCGCGTCAGGTGCGCTCTGCTTATGGTCGACGCAGAAGAAAGACGACTTCGAGAAGATGACATTCTCGGCATAGATCCAGTCCTCTGCATCTTCTATCTGCGACTTTGGATTTAGCTTGTCCTCGATGTCGACATTGTACCGATATGGAGCTAGTGTCCTTCGTGACACAGAAATCTCATCTGCATAGACATAGTCACACCACTCTGCGCCAAGGGTGCCAGCGAAGCCCATGAATGACATGTGTATCGGGGCTGGACGCGCTGCGAAGACCTCGTTCTTGGCACCGCGAGTATAACCATTGAGGTTAACAAGGATGTGGATGCCGTCTTCAACAATGCGATCGACCAGTTTATCAACCTTCCAGCAGGATGCATCATAGAATACGGGGGCCTCTCGCTCGATCTGCTGACGATGTATAGATCCGTCTGATGCAGTGGTAGCGTAGCAGTAAGCCCGCACCTTTTCGGGATTATGCAGGCCAAATATCGACTGCATGAGGTGCGCCAAAGGATGGTTGTTGAAGTCAGAGCTCACGTAGCCAACGCGAAGACACGGATTCGGCGGCGCAGGCGGTGGGTAAACCGTGCGAGGTAGCCAGGCTGATTTCAACGTCGATACAGAAATCCTCAAGGCATTTCGTTGTGATATCTGACGAACCTGCTTCGCAGAAAGCGGTGTCGTGAAGGTGTGGAAAGGTAAGACTGTCGGTGCGCTTGGCACTGTTATAGTGCTTGGTAACAACGGCCGTGCATATCGCTTCGACGGATGTTCTTTGCCATGCACATATCGGTCTTGATACCACTGCCATCCAATGCGCTTGATGGCTCGCTCGACTAGACGCACAAGACGAGAGCCTTCCCATTTCCGTCCTGCCCATGCTTGTAGGCCTTCCTGGATCTTGCGATAGAGTTGCATCTGCCTATCCCTCGACGCATCACCCTTGATGACTATCAACTGGCGGCACATCAATTCAACGACCTCAGGTGTGAGCGTGCCAATGCCCCAGCACTGGCCATCGCGTAGTTGCTTGTCAACAATTTCGACCACTTTGTCCATCCAGCCTGACCCTTTGCAGGCTTCGTGCATCATTCCCTTGTCATCGACGTGGACCCTATCTCTTCTTCCCCCGTCTGCGTAAACACCACCACGGCCGTACCAATCACAAACCGAGTTGAGTGCTATTGCAAGGCCACAGACGGCTTCAGCAAAGTCAGGGTTTGCCTGGACAGCTCGCTTGTAGAACCCGATAGCATCGGGTATCCTTCCTTGGTCTTTGACAGCGTTGGCCAGATTCGCTAGTGCGATGTCAAAATTGCCATCACAGCTGACAGCCATTTCGTACATTTTGATCGCAGCCTGCAGCTCGCCAAGGTCTTTCAATAAACTTCCCAGGTTTGTGTACAGATGAGCGTGCTTGCCATCAAGGTTCAATCCATAGTTGTAATACGCCAGAGCCAGGGCAATCCCACTACCTGGAGCAACACCTGTGTAGTTGAAGACACGGTTTTGCGTCTGCTGTGGGAGGACCTGGATTGTCGACGTGCTCTGGACACTAGCAAGTAGAATGCCGACATTGTTGGCTGTTGAAGGACTTGGCTGCAAGGACAAAGACAGGTAGTAGAGTGCAAGTATCTCCCTTGTCCCCGGGTTCGGTGTATCCCTACCAGCAGATTGGCTGGAGAGCCCATCCTGGTAGATCTTGGCCAAGGACAGCAGTGAATTGCTTGTTGTCGAAACTGCAGCACGGTGTGCGATGGTTGTGGGCACGAACTCCAACCCCGGAAGGTCGCCAGAAGGTGGGAACATTCGTTGTGAAATCTGCTGCGCTCGCTCGGGCGATAGCAGAATTGGCTCCTTACTTTCTGCGAGCTTAGCCGCCGTGAACGGATCGACTTCCCAGATACAGGACCGTAGAGTTCTGTCGATTAGACCTTTTATGCCGAACCTGCCTCCACCAGTCGCGACTAGGATTGCATCTTCAAAGGCTGAAGCCGCTCCTCGGCTGTCGCCCATAGAATAGAGCATATTGCCCTTGGCATGGATTAGAGCCAGTAGTCTGCCACTATCGACTGCAGAAATGGCATAGCCATATATACCGAGGCCTTGCATCCGCTCCGGTGTTGTAGATGATTTGCTCCATCTCCGATCTATCTCAAAATCGTAATACGGTCCTTCCGCTGAGCTGATAGTGGTGCTGGACGCTCGACTCTGTGTGTCGCTATCATCTTCAATGCCATTGACCCCCTGAGGCTGGACAGGGAGTCTCAAACAAGACTCGATGTATTCGATGATGTCGACAGCTTCCCTTGTACGCTGACTGCTAACAAACAGGCCAATCAAGTGCTCCACCGCCTCGAAATAGCTTGGACGAAGCTTTACAGCAGCAGACCACTGTTTGACTGCCTCCTCTCGCCGACCTAACGCCAACGTAGTTGCTGCGAGGTTAGACATAGCTTCGACGTGGCGTGGGTCTTCCCTGAGAACTCTCTGATACCATGCCAAAGCCTGGCCGTAATTGCCAATGCCATACGCTAGACAACCAGCTAGGAGCATTCCGTCAAGCCACGCAATATCAGATTCGTTGCATAGAGCCTCTACTGAGTCGAGGGCTGAAACAGCATTTGCAGTCGATTGGTAGCCGTCGTGAGTATCGTCAATGCTATACCCGAAGTCAAATCCCTGGACTTGTGGCTGTACGCTCGAATCATGGAACGTTGCGGTGGCGTTAGCATAGGAGCCGCCATAGTAATGTTGCATTCGATCTGCAGTGACTGCAAAGTCGGATGCACGCCGTGGCAGGCGTATGGCCGTTGATGGGCGGCTTGATAGATCTTGAGGCTCTGGAGCTCTCACACCATTGACATTGCCCATGTCTCCAGACACGTATTTGCGTGTGGGCACACACGAGTCCGAAAAGTGCGAGACAGATCGTTGCGGTGGACGAGGGAATATTGCCGGTTTTCCTAGCGGTCGACCAGACCCAGATACCCCGGGCTGTTGTTTTGTCGATTTCGAATCTCTTGAAATTTGAGCTAGCAGTTCGAGATAGGCCTTGTAAGCCCACGAGAAAGTCCTGTCTCGGTAGGCGACTCTCTCTGACGCTGGTGTCGGCTGCAGTGTATAGTCGTCCGTGTAGAGTTGATGGCCCGGGATCATTGTCTCATATGGAGCGGCAAACTGAGGCTGACTATAGTTCGAGCCACGATATGGATCTGAAACATCCAACGCACTGGAGATGCGTTCATGGAAGGAAGCATAGGGCGCATAAGCATCGCATGGGGGCAATACTTGCGTTGTACGGACACCTTGGACTGTTGTAGGTTGCGCCTGCTGGAAGCCATGGCTCGCATCATCGTAAGCTGGTTGATAATATGTTGGATCCTGGCCGATGGTTTTTGACGTTGAGTATCGGCCGACGTCTCGGGTATGACGGTAGTGGAAAAAGCGGTCATCACGCATCGGCGTCGGACGGTAAGGACTGAAAGTACCGTCAGGCCAGTATGGACCATAATATTGTTGGCTAGCGGAAGCAGTAGGATTGTAAGTAGGCTGCAGGGCAGTGGGTAGCACTGTAGGAATCTGAGACCGCGCAGCATAGTACGCTCTTTGATTGTTTGCAAAAGGAACATTCTGTGTTAGAGTGGAATCGAAGCCGCCAGAAAAGCTCCATCCAGGTTCGTACTGTGCTGTGTTCGATCTTTGACGGCCGCGTGTATCGTAGTCTTGCCCAGCTGCCGCCATTCTCGGAGCAGGCTCGGGCGCGAATTGTTGTCTTCGGCCATAATCCATCGCACCAGGATCCTGACCGTTTGGGGAGATAGACAATAAGAGATGCTTCGGCGCTGGTAGTTGTAGGCTCTCATCGATGTTAGCGATGTCCAAGGTTTCGAACTGCCTGCCTTGCGGCGTCTTGCGCTGTCTCAGTAGTTCATGTTGAGCGTAAGTGAGCCCTCCAGGGTACGAGCCAATGCCCTTGGCGTAGGGCCTCGGAAGCGTTGATTCTTGAAACCGTCTTCCTCCATCACGTCCAAGTTGCGCATCTGAGGTCATGCCTTTGTAAGAGTTTATAGGCATGAAGCCGCGTGGGGGAGGCTGTGCCAGCATTGTGATCTCTGTTCCACTCTTCTTTCTCGATTCCTCCTTTTACGAGGGCTTTACGCAGCTCGATACTCTATCGGTTACAGGAATGCTGTAGTGATTCGCCGCACACAGTGTGTGTTGATGCGCCCGAACGATCAAGGCTACGCCAGTGGCATCTGGTCAACATAATGGAGTCGTGTTGTGCATGAATGACGAGGTGTCAGCAGTCGTGCATCAAAGTGAAGATACAATCCACTCTGATGTTGCGACAATCGAAGTTCGCTTACTTGTTGCAATCACTAGGCTGAGAGTGTTTTCCGACGTCCGTGCTTCGATGGGCGTGTTTGCCGGTAGGTGCAAGTGCTGTGGCCCTTCACGGAGCAGCAACCTGAGTACTGCGTAATGTGACTTGCTACTTCCAATTCAGAAGGTCTCGGATTCGTGACGTGATTTAGAATCCGGTGAAGGGCGGCAAGCACAGCGTCTTAATCACCTATTAATGCTTTTGCGGCGTTCGCGGTGGGACCAACACCCAGGCGGACTCTGTTCGGGTTGCAGTGTTGAGAATAGAGGGGATCTGAGGACGAGCACGCTGGGATAGTATTCGTGGCCTCTTCTTGCGGGAAGAAGAACTGCTAGACAGCGAGAGTGAGAAGGAATGGAGCGTCTCTACAGCCATGTTCACAGTGGTGCAGGTTGGTATTGAGGTGCATGGATACGATTGTGGTGGAAATGGCCCTGCTGTTTCGGTGTCGTCTTGGGCGCAAGCATCGGCCTCTAGTGGCTTGCTAGCAGCGATGTGTCA
>Ga0066648_10000145_pt1 | contig 48051 bp, 36 predicted proteins | sample CryGeyCG12114_NA_FD_59537 | JGI IMG/M metagenome (GOLD analysis project Ga0066648, IMG submission 59537) | Groundwater microbial communities from aquifer - Crystal Geyser CG19_WC_8/21/14_NA | ecosystem: Environmental > Aquatic > Deep subsurface > Groundwater | place: USA: Utah: Grand County... | reverse complement strand
GTTTCTTCTCGATGACCTGGCATGAGCGTTAGCGACTTGATTCTACTCTGCTTGCAAGCACTTGTGTCGCCGCTCGAAGTGCCGGCCAGTGCCGCATAGTCTGAACGTACCCTTTCCTCTTCCGTGAGCTGGCCAATGTGACCTGTTTCCTCATGGTCGACGCTTGTCTTGTCGCCTAGCAATTCATGGTCCTTGACGGAAGCTTTGCGCGCATAGCCTTCTGGAGGAAAACCATGTTTGTCCATACCATTCAACTCGTCCATGATGGGTAGTGGTGGTGTTGCTCAGAGCAGCAACGGTGAACTTGGTATGTATCGCAGGGTCGAGTGCTTAGGACAGTATTATCGCCGTCAATGGAGTCAGGAAGCTCAATGTCGCCGATGTAAAGCAATGGGTGAAGACAAGAACGACGCTTCACAAGCACGAAATGAAGAGAGTCAAGCACGAGCAAGCGATCTTGGGAGTTCTTGTATGTTAGCTGCCAACGCCGAATAAGCGAGTGGAAGACTCTGTAGCGTCATGGCATTTGCTTGATCTAGCGGAGTCTGGGGCTTGTCCCAGCTCATCTCGCGTAAAGCAGCGACGCCAAGCAGGTCTCTCCAGGATCTGGAGTCATCAGCACTGGAGATTGTGGGGTGACAAAAACCTTTAGCTCTTGACGGCTAGTGACATGGAGTCGTGATAGGCTGGACGCATGACCGATGGGTAAGACCGAGCTCGCAGAAACACGGCCATAGGCCGGAGATGGCGGGGGACCGGACAAGTGAAGAGCGAGGATAGGCACGAATCTCGTATTGCAGAGGCTAAGATTTTAGCGCTTGACGGCATATGGTAGACGATTGACTAGGTCGATGCTCTCCTCACGAAACGCATGTGGTAGCGGCAAATCTCCCCTGCGAACGATCGAGCTTCGCACGATCTAATACCACAACAGGTGCGGAGGAACGTAGTTGGACCCTGCAACTGTGTAGTGCCCAGAGAGCGCTGAAAGAGCTGCGATGATGGTAGCCATGCTTCAAAAGCTTCAGTGCAGGCATTAGTGGTTTGGGGGCATATCGTATTGAAAACAGCATACGCCGTTCCGTCGGCGATGAGCCCGGCTCACATGATACTGGGTCAACCATGCCGCCCCAGAATTTGAGCTATGTCGGGCTGCCGCCAATGTACGCCCGGTCTTTGCACACACCAGTAACCTTAACTTGGAACACCACAAAACGCCAGACCCATCTTGGTGTATTTTTTTCTTCCGGGACGGGACAGCTGTTCTCGAATGGAAAAGATGGATGCCACGTTGCGTGGCCGTGCGTACGAGACGTTCTAGAAGCTATCTTACATTTCCTTACGGTAAGCGATCCGTGCCTGTCTCGAATCTGACCATAGCAGAACCTCGGCCTGGTGTTCCTCCGCTCCTACGCCCCGGTGCCAGGGTGGCGTCGGACCTGATGCTGCAGACACACATGCTGAATTTTTTCTTCACGACGGAGCCTACAGTACTGGAGCAGCATGCTCGCCACGAGGAAGTCTCCTGAGTATCAAATCCTCCTCCCCTCGGCCTCCAGGGGCGGACTCGTCACGAGGTTACTGTGTAAAACTGGGGTGGTCGCATCTCCATGATGTTTGTCATGCAACTGCTTCTCGAGTTCGCGTATCCTCAACCTCAACATCTGATTCTCTCTCTGGATGTTCGCTTGTTCGGCTTGATAATATGCACTCTCATCCCTCATGCTATCTCTTCGACTAGAACTGCTGCGGCGCGTATTGCTGTGACTGACGGGCGAAGGCGGCCATGGCTGGTCGTGCAGTTCTTGACTCGGGAGTGGTCGAAGCGCAGGTGACCTAGTCGCATATGAGTTCTCTCGAGACAGGGTACCGGCTGGTCGGGGAACGGAGCCGACAGCAGGATGTACAGAGGGAAAAGAGAAGGATCGCTCCGACTGGGGTGTGGTGTCTTCGATTGCAATAGACGTGGTTGCAGGCTGGCCGCCAGTCTGTTGTGCGCGCAGAGTATCCAGTTGGGTCTGCTGTGTTCGAATCATGGACAGCATTCGATTGATTTGTGCCTCCTGCTCTTGTTCTAGCTCGTTGTGGATGTCGCCAAGCGAGGGCTGTCGGTGGTGGTGGGGATCGCCAGTAGCTAGAGTTTGTCTCCCGCCGATACTGGATGGACTCGCGGCTGAGAAGGCATTGCCCATACTGGAGCGTCGATCTGAGCTGGATAGTTCCCCTGGAGCAGGGATAGCTGGGTCGTTGAGAGTCAGGTTCATCATGACTTGTGATCTTCGTCGCCCCGAGACTCTCCTGTCAAGGCGCGGAGAGTCTCGACTGTTGCTTGGACTTCGGTCGGCTGCATTCATCGTCGCTGCTGCAGCCAACGAGTGTGTCGACAGCCGTGGGGCAGAATGATTCTCGCGCTGTGGTGTAGACATGGCTGTAGACATAGGCCGTGATTGCAAGGCACTTGGGCTTGTTGGTTTAGAGGGTGGTAGAGAGTTCAGGTCGGGGGACATGTCTGGTAGGTAGGAGGGTAATATAAGGGAAACCGCGATGTGAGGCTCAAGTGATATTCCAAGGTTCGTACTACGCCTATGCTTGCTCGTACTATGCTATGCAGCTATGGACGAACTCTCACGTCAGATGATGGGGCTTCGCACCCGGGAGGACGTGGCGTGCGCGCAATACGCCAGGTGCACTGACTGCCGGAACAATTGGTGGACGGGCACTTTCGGTTGTTCCGTGGATACGCAGTTCAATCGCTGACTACTGCGAGTGGCATGAGCGACTCGGAAGACTGAGTGAGGCACTCAGGCTGCCATGTCTTCTGCTGCAGGCAGAGTGATAAAATGGGCAAAGGCGGGAAGCGGGTAATGAATTGGCGCAGACGTCATCGCAGGAGTAGCAATCCGACGTCTTGTGCTTCCTAAGCATTATTGCCCGGTGCATACGCCTTCCCAACGCGGTATGTGCCGTCGAACAACTTGATTGACCTACCATAGCTGGTCTGAAACAGGTTGTCTGCCTGCATCAATACAACCCCAGCCTACTAGGATGCCTGCCTACAAACACACACTTCAACATGTCATCATGCACCAAAGCAAACGCCATCCGTTCTCCCAAACACATTCGTGAATCATGCAATCTAAACCTCGTGACATTGGCGCGCAGGCTCTGTTACCATGGACTGCTCAACTAGGGGTATCTCGTTCAATTCAAGCTTCCAAGCACATTGCTGAGCTCAGCGCCGAGAAAGTACCGCCTCGTACAAACTGACAGCAGCTCCCAGCCCTGAACTAATTAGCATGCCCTGATAGCCGCCCGGTACAGCTGTATTGATCTGGGCAACAGTGGCGTTCTTGGCAACCTCAACGACCTGGAAATGCAGCGCGTAGACACAGTAAGCTATGAATCCCTTGGTCAGGTTGAATACGAAGGGGTCGAACTGGACATGCGGATTGCTCTTGATGCTGGCGCGTCGTGCTGCGCTGCCGGGCGGTAGTTGTTGTAGGGGGAGGTTGATGAAGTACGACGTCAGCGCAGGAGCGATAACGGTCGTGAGCAGCCAGAAAGAGAACGGTGCCCAGAAGCCGTGTTCGAGGAGCTGGAACAGATCCGGCACCATGATCGGCGTCGACGTGCTCTTCACGCCTGGAATTGGACCGATCTCGGTGAGGCGCTTGTTGGGGAGAAGTACTTTCTCGAGGCCCCAGAACTCCAACATGATCGCGAGGACGTTAATCGTGACCGTCGAGCTCAGAGTGTCGCGCGCTAGGTCGCTGTACTCATGAAACCTTGTCCGATCGTAGGCATGGGAGATGGACGTCCGGATGCGCTTGCTTTGCCGATCGATCGCATCTGTAACGACTGCTGGCGATGGCGGCAGAGGAACGTTACTAGCAAGAATGGAGGTTCGTCGGCTCAGCTCTTGGCCCGGCGTCTTCATCAGAGCTGAAAGAGGCACCTCCGCATCTGTAGTCACGCTGCTCGAGGTTAAGACATGTATCATCGAACGTGTTGTTAAGAGCTGGCTCACCTTTCATCGTCAGTTGGTGAACGGGTCTTTCGCCTGGTCTTCTTCGCCGTGCTTGGCGCAGGAATGTTATCGACAACATCATAAACGGTATCGGAGACCTTCTCTGCTATCCTTTTCATGGGTGATCGGTTGGCTCCGCCAAGTCGTTTGTAGTACTCGCCAAGTGACGGAACCTTCTGCAACGTGGTCGCATTCCGCTTGAGATGGCTGTCGAGCTTCTCAGCAAGCTCAGCCTTCCGAAGTCCTGCATAGCTACGGTCACATACATGTCAGTTGTTGATTCGCAAAGAAATACGCGCATTCGACGCGTCTTCTACTTGACTGCTAGACGCACTCGGACAGGTTGGAGGTCTCGGCAAACTCCGTCAAATCGGTCTTCAGAAGAGAGTTGAGATACGATATTGAAGACATGTTTCCGACGCGATTGAGGTTTATGCGACAAGAAGCGGAGGAGCTACACGCATGCGCGACTTGCAGTATTGTAGTAGAAGGTGGGAGAGAGCTTCGACACGCGCCGCGGGAGGCTGGAGAAGAAGAAGTGGTGGAGCTCTGGTCGATCATCCCGCCACAAACTGACCTCGTCATTTGGAGCTGTTTACCGCTTCCAAAAGCAGACACAGCCATAAACATTGGAGCCGCCAACAGAAGTAAGGATTTGATCACAGATAGTCTACAGGATCTTAGTAGAGCTTTCGTGAATGGTGTTCCACGTCGTTTGTAAGGAGCGAACCCCTGAAGACATGATTACGCATAGCTGACGGTTCCCAAAGGCTTCGTTGCGGTCTGCTGGTCAAGTGCAGTACCAGCTAATGCTTCTGCCTGCTGGCTCCAGTGAATTGTGGTTTGCTGGTCCTCGCGCAACGTCCCTAGTAAATCGACCTCTCGTCCTTTGTCGCGTCTGGTTCTACTAACTTAGGCTCTCTTTCAAGAGCACCTCATATTCCTTCCACCGTTTCATCCATATCTCTTCAACTTGATTGCGTGCCTCCTCCAGATTTACCTCCACATCCTCCCCCATCTCATAGATCCTTGTCTTCAGTTCATTGATCGTCCCATTTTTGAAGCGTATCTCTTCCTTCAGAGACTCGATAGTGTGGTCACGCTCCTTCAACTGCTGTCGATAGACCTTATCCTTCTCGTCAAGCAGTTCTCTCATGCGCGCTAGTTCATTGTCGCGTTCGTGAAGTCGTTTTCTGTGTTCGTGATCCATATCGCGCATCATGCGGGCGTAATTATGCCTCATTTCGTTGGTTTGCTCGTCGCTGCGGTCCATCATCCACCTTGTGCCGTGCATCTTCCGCTCAGCGCCCGGGACCTGGCTCACTGACAACTCGTCCTGTCCTTCAGCCAGAACGAGGTACGAAGGCTTGATGCCGTTCAAATTAGAGCTGTCTGACCGCGTGCGGCGTAGTGTTCCTGTCGTACTGGCGACAGACGCAGTTCCGGCCTCTAAAGTAGGCGAACTCGACCCATACCACCGCAAACCAAGCACACTTTTCAGTCGATGAGGCAACCCAAGCACAGCCGGCCGGCGGTCTGAGGTTTGTAGCTCTTCATGCTGCAGTGCTCCGGGCGGCACATGGGTCCTGATAGGTAGATCGTCTTCGATGGACTCAGTCTGAATGTGACCTTCAAGCGACCGTTCTCGTATAGTGTCGTTGGAATACCTGGTGAGAAGCGACGGCTCTTCTTCATCGCTTTCCTCAGCCAACTGTTCCAGAGGTGGACCAGGATAGGGCGGTGGAGCGGTCAAGTTAGCAATGCGAGAACCATCTCGGCTGATGCGGAATGATTGTCCTCCGGCTTCAAGTTCTATACTTCGCGCATCATCACTTTGGTGTGTCAATCTAGTCCTTGTTGAAATTATGCTTGAGGCACGACTATGCCTGCCGATTGTTGAATTTGCCAGCTCTCGCTGCCAGTGAGGCATAGCTATGGACTGTGTCGTTTGTGCATGACCTGAAGTTGCAGATGTATTTGCTACCCGATCATGAGCTTCGCTGTAGACCTCATGCCTCGATGCCCTTGCAATATCGGACTGACTTACGACCCTAACTATTGCAGCAGAGGAAACTCTGGTCGGATCACTTTGAGACCGTCTTCTGTTCACGCCGAACATGATGGGCTTGTGAATGCAGTTGCTGCATCAATATACTCCCGAGACATTATAGAAATTGGAAATCAGGTCAGTGAATATCATTGTACGACGAAAATCCCGTGGTATACCACAGTATAAAAATGGTCAGGCACCCGTTTTATCAGTTCAAAATGGCCTTCAAGTGTGCGCGATGCGAGAGTACTGCGCAGTACCATACACTTTCCACGGCAGAAAGGGCCACATCGATGTCAACCTCGACACCGATGCAGTCCTTACTCATCAATCTGCTTCGTACCGGGGCTTCCCCAATCAAATCTGGCCATACCTACTGACTACCTTCCATTTTGCGACGCTCTGTCGGCGCTCGGATGACGACAGTTCCGCAGCGATGACGACACTGCCATCTTACCGATTTGGGTTAGAGTTCGAAAGTTCGTGTTAAAGTGCATGCATAAGTGTCGTGACGCATCGCGGCTGTAAACAAGTTAAGCACAGCGGCGTGTTAAATGCCTTGCCAGCTACGTGCAACAACGGTCCTCGACAAAGCTGCCGTCTAAGCTTCGTTACCTATATACCACCCGCAGAAGGCTGTACGACACGTCCTTGCGATCCGTGTCATCTCTCGGCGCAGCGTTGATGACGGCTGCCGTTCCAGCGCAAGATGAGGGACCGTGAATACCGGACAGCGCGTCTAGTACCATGGACGTCGTCTTTCGCTGTCGCCTGAACAATGTCGATTCTTACCAGACACCTCCGATCCCTGAGTTCGATCCTCCGCTACCACGGCCGATGAACAACGGTGACAGCCACAAAGTCTCCGTCATCCGCGTCTTTGGCGCAACAGCGTCTGGCCAAAAAGCATTAGTACACATCCATGGAGTATTCCAGTACTTGTATGTTGAGTACAGCGGGAGTCTACGGCCTGAAGATGTACAGATCGCAATTCGAACGCTGCAGATGTCGATCGACCATGCGTTGGCCATCAGCTACCGGCGGAATGCGTACGATGGGAAGAACAGATATGTTGCGCATATCAGCTTAGCGAAGGGTGTACCGTTCTATGGCTACCATGTTGGCTACAAGTTCTATCTGAAAATATATCTGCTCAACCCCCTACACATGACGAGACTTGCAGACCTGCTACGAGAGGGCGCTGTTATGAAGAGAGTCTTGCAGCCGTACGAAAGCCACATGCAATATATTGCGCAGTGGATGTGCGACTATAGCTTGTTTGGCTGCAGTTGGCTTGATTGCGCAAAGGTCAAATTCAGAAGCCCTGTGCCTGACTACCTCGAAGTTGGCCAGACGCTGCACCCGTGGCATAACCAGTCCATTCCTTCCGACATGATCTCAGACCAGGCCGTTCTTCCGAAACAGAGTCACTGTGCTCTCGAAGTTGATGTGCGTGCTGAAGATATCATGAACCGTCGCAGTGTTGAGCCTCGCGATATCCATCACGACTTCATCGAGCGCATCAGCCCTCTACCTGTCGACAAGAAGCTTGTTCAGAGCATGGCAGGCCTATGGAAGGATGAAACGAGAAGACGAAAGATGCGAATGGGCCTGAGAGACCACAACAGCAGCCCTTTTCCTGCCGAGGTTTTGATTTCCATGTCTGCTGACCCGCGAAACACAGATGCTGGAGGTTGGATCCATGAGGAGGAATTTCGCGACAAGATCGCTCAGATTGCACAAGAAGAACACGACGCGGCCGACCGGAAGAATCTTACCTTCGACACCTTCGTAAGACCATCTCCGTTGGAGGATAGTGTACAGACCGCGCTCGAGAGCGTAGAGGATCTCTACAGCCACAACATGGACAAGTTGCTGGCAATGGAAGCCTCCAATGGTGCTGCAGTGCCAGTCAGTACCCAAGCAGTCGTGGATGAGAATCTGATCAGAGGCACGGCTACAGCTGATAAAGATAACACCAGCGGCTCTGAGACCGAGATCAGAGTCCCAGCAAACGGCACTTCTGCTTCGACCGTCCAAACCCATGACAGCAGTAGTGCCAGTTCAGCTTCTGAAGTCAGAACACCGCTTAGCTCCGGAGAGTTTGCTTCCTTGGGTATACGGAAGGATGGAGACCTAGCAAATCTGAAGGAGGATGACTTCCACATCCCAACCGAACTCCTCGCTGCCGAAAGACCAAAAAGATCAAGCTTGAAAAGGGCACGATTCGACAGTTCCAGTCTGCCATCGGAGAAGAAGCCACGGTTTGCCGATTCAAAAACTTTCTATACAGATGGCAGACGAAGGGCACTTGAATCGCTTCAAGATGTCGATCCCGAGCATGGTGTTGAGGAGCAGGTACTCGAGCTGTTAGACCCTGCATTCGAGCAGTCCCCGGATACTGGTGTGCCTCAACAAGTGCAGACTCCAGCTAAGCTTCCTGAGAAATCCTCACAGCCCTTACGATCGTCTCAGAATTCCATGCTTCGCTTTCCGGTTGTTAAGAACCCAACCGACCCGAACACAATCAAGCGCTTGAGCCAGCAAAGCAGTTCGCCGGAAAAGAAAGCACTAAGCTCATCGGTAAAAACACCCAGCAAACCTCAACCCACATCGCAGGCAACGTCAGCGAAGACACCCGCAGACTGGACACATCGCAAGTCTTTGTCGCCAGCACTGATTGAAAAACCTCTCAATTTTGGGGGTCTTCCTAGGTTTCAGCAGTACAACCAGATGCGCGTCCTGGCGGTGCGACCTCCGCCTTCCAAGCATGTCACAAAGACATTAGGAGACAGAGGCTTACCCGATACAATCTACCAACAAGCATATTACAGCAACGAAGAAGACGTGCCAGAAAGAAATCGTGAATATGCTGGTAAAGATTTCAAACTTGGGAGCTCTACGGTTCCTTACTTGCCAGACTTTGACGCTACTGGCAGCTCTCTAGCGACGTATGGCAAGCGCCCACCTATACTACTTGATACGGCTGCAGAAGACTTAGCTGACCGGCAAAGGCGTCAAAGATGTACGTATCAGAAGTGGAGTATGGAGGCGCGACCCCCACCGCGCAGCGAGGTGACTCAGTATTTTGCTGAGCAACACCGAGCTAGAGCCATTGCGCGCATCGGACAGGGAACACCTGCTCGTAAGAACGCTCTATCACAAATCGATGCAGCTACACAAGCAAATCAGCATGGCTTCAAGTACTCTCAGAAGAGAAGAAGCACAAGTGTACAACACGAGACACAATACATGAGTATTATGGGCCTCGAGGTGCACGTCAATACCCGGGGTGCTCTTGCACCCAACCCTGAGGAAGATCAGATAGCTTGCGTGTTCTGGTGCATTCAGACAGATGATGAAGACGTTGTAGTAAACACCAGTAGGCCGGGGATGCATGCTGGTATCCTTGCTCTCGCAGAAGAGCGACCAATGGCGAAGCAGATCTCTCAGATCCTGCCGATCGAGGTCGAAGAAGAACTGTCTGAGCTCGAATTGCTGACCCGAATGGTGGATATAGTCAGATACTACGATCCCGATATCTTGACAGGATATGAGGTCCACAACAGCTCTTGGGGCTATCTGATCGAGAGGGCACGACTGAAGTACGACCTGAACCTTTGCGATGAGATCTCAAGGATGAAATCACAGTCACACGGTCGATTTGGCAAGGATGATGACAGATGGGGCTTCAACCATACCTCGACGATCAGAGTGACTGGTCGACATACGATCAATATCTGGCGAGCGATGAGGAGCGAGCTGAACCTGCTCCAGTACACTATGGAAAATGTAGCATTTCACCTGTTACACAAACGCATCCCCCATTACAGCTTCACAGATCTGACAAGATGGTACAAGAGCAAGAACACCCGTGACTTGTCGAAGGTCATCGACTACTTTGCTACAAGAGTCCAAGTCGACCTCGACATACTTGAAGTGAACGAGCTTGTGCCACGGACAAGTGAACAAGCTCGCCTGATCGGCGTTGACTGGTTCGCTGTCATCTCCCGAGGTTCGCAATTCAAGGTCGAGAACATCATGTTCAGAATCGCGAAACCCGAGAATCTGATGCTCGTGTCGCCTAGTAGACGACAAGTCGGTGGTCAGAACGCGCTCGAGTGTTTACCGCTGGTGATGGAGCCTCAAAGTGACCTCTACACGAGCCCCGTGCTGGTCCTCGACTTTCAGTCGCTATATCCTAGTGTTGTGATTGCTTACAACTATTGTTATTCGACCTTCCTCGGACGTGTTGTCAACTGGCGCGGCACAAACAAGATGGGCTTCACAAAGTATCAAAGACAGGAGAGACTGGTCGAACTCCTTAAGGATCACATCAATATTGCTCCCAACGGCATCATGTATGCCAAACAGAAGATTCGACGATCATTGCTTGCCAAAATGCTGAGCGAGATTCTTGAAACTAGGGTTATGGTGAAGAGTGGCATGAAGGCTGATAAAGACGACAAGACTCTACAAAGATTGTTGAACAACAGACAGTTGGCGCTCAAGTTGATCGCGAACGTCACCTATGGCTACACGTCAGCGTCATTTTCGGGTCGCATGCCGTGCTCGGAAATAGCAGACAGCATTGTCCAAACTGGTCGGGAGACACTTGAGAAAGCTATTGCATTGATCCACTCAGTGTCTCGCTGGGGAGCAGAAGTGGTCTATGGCGATACAGACAGTCTATTCGTGCACCTGAAGGGCCGTACACGAGAGCAAGCATTCAAGATTGGTGATGAGATCAGCAAGACGATCACTGACATGAACCCGCGACCTATCAAGCTCAAGTTCGAGAAGGTCTATCAGCCATGTGTACTACTTGCGAAGAAGCGCTACGTCGGCTTCAAGTACGAGAGCCTCAAGCAGACACAACCAGAATTCGAAGCCAAAGGCATCGAAACTGTACGTCGTGATGGCACACCGGCCGAGCAGAAGATCGAAGAGAACGCGCTGAAGGTGCTTTTCCGAACGGCTGATTTGAGCCAAGTCAAAGGGTTCTTCCAAGCACAATGTGCTAAAATCATGCGCGGCAAGATCTCCATTCAGGACTTCTGCTTCGCAAGAGAGGTGAAGCTGGGAACGTACTCGGACAAAGGCCCGCCTCCGCCTGGAGCCCTGATATCTGCGAGAAGAATGCTTGAAGATCCCAGGAATGAACCACAATATGGCGAACGAGTTCCATATGTGGTTGTCACAGGTGGTCCTGGAGCTCGACTAATCGACAGGTGCGTTGCACCAGATGTGCTACTGAATGACGCGCAGCAGGAGCTGGATGCCGAGTACTACATCTCGAAGAACATCATTCCTCCTCTTGAACGCATCTTCAACCTCGTCGGGGCCAACGTTCGACAATGGTACGATGAGATGCCAAAGTACCAGCGGATACGTCAGGTCGATGTTAGTGGTCTCGAGGTGGTGGAGAACAGTCTGGTGAAGAGGAGCACGTTAGAATCATACATGAAAGCATCCAACTGTGCAGTGTGTAGGGACCCGATCGAATCGGAACTGCCATTGTGTCAAAGCTGCCTGAGCCAGCCAGCTCGGAGTCTATTGGTGCTGAGGGCCAAGCTGACAAGGTCGGAGAAGAAAAAGGCAGAGCTCAACCGGATCTGTCGTTCTTGTTCGGGGTTTACTTGGAGTGAGGAGATCAGGTGTGATAGCAAGGATTGTCCGGTGTTTTATGCCAGAGTTAGGCAGGGCGCTTCTTTGGCTAACATAGCGGCGCAGATGAGGCCAGTCACGAAGGTGCTGGAGGATGAAGTTGGGCACGGCATAGAGTGGTAAGGTTTGGAATATGGAACAACAGAACGATGAGATGTTTAAGGACGGTTGGCTAGCTCGGTGGACATTGGTCACCTTGGTGAATATGGATTGGAGTTTGAGAGCATTATGATACCCGCAGAACGCGTCGTGCTTTAGTGGACGAGAATCCAATAATGATGTTCCTGTTGGAATGTGCTCAATTAGTAATTTGGATCTACTCTATCGCGCTTGCAGCGTGTTTGGATGTGCTGGTTACGTCATTCGGACTTCAAGTTACGGAGCACGAGTAGTCGCTCCCCTCGTACTCCCGGCGCATACGCAAGGACAGTTGGCGCTAGAGGCAATGGAACAGGTGTACCACGCCTTTGCCCATACCCACACGCTTGCCTCGACTCCTCGATGCAGGATCGGATGGTGCTGCGGTGAATGTCTGTCTCGTACTAGATCCCATGGAGCAGGCAAACCGCTCTGTAGTGTCCTTCCACCGTGACGATGTCGTTTAAAGCATACCTCTACGTCTACCTATTCGGTGGTCTCACCTTCATTCCGCTCGTTCTCGTGTCCATCCTGCTCTATGCGTATTACACGCTTCCGCAAGTCGACAACACGAACGACGCCCCGAAAGATGACCCTGCTAAGCTAGGTAGAGAGGGCGACGAGAAGGTGGTCCTGAAGACGGGAACAGACGACTTAGCAGAGAAGTTCCATCGCAAGCATGAAGCCGATGTCGCCGCAGGATACTTTGCCGTCTGTCGCGAATACGTGCCAGGCGGCGTCAATGGCAAGCCTCCAGAGATCAAGTCCCCAGCCGGCGACGTCGTGGCCTCAGAGTCGCCCAGTGTCTACCAGACCATGTACCGCAGCATCTTCGAACGAAACCAGAAGCCCTCCATCGAGCCGACCAAGGACGGTGCTGGGAAGACGGCCAGGAGAGCCAACAACGTTTTCTACGTTGTCCTGCGACACGGCCATCTAATGCTTTATGACGATATACAGCAGCTCGAAGTCCGCTACGTGATTGCCCTCGAATACCACGATGTTGATGTCTATGCTGGTGGTGAGGAGATACCAGAACCAGAACTTTGGATCAAGAGAAATGCTATCCGCTTAAAGCGAAAGAAGGCCCAGGTTGGAGACAAGGCAGCTTCGTCCCCCTTCTTCTTGTTTAGTGAGAACCAGTCGGAGAAAGAGGACTTCTACTTCGCCATGTTAAACAACATGCAGAAGAGCTTGGGAGATGATCCACCTCTGCCACAAGAATTCGAGTCCAGTCACATAATCGCCCTGGTGCAGAGGCTACATTCATCAGAGAAACAACTCGAGACTCGCTGGCTGAACGCTCTCCTTGGAAGGATCTTCTTGGCCGTCTACAAGACCCCCGAACTCGAGGCACATATTCGCCAGAAGCTGACCAAAAAGATCTCCAGAGTCAAGAAACCAGACTTCATCACACGGCTCGCCCTGCAGAAAATCGACCCAGGCACAGGTGCCCCTTTCTTCACCAACCCACGACTGAGAGACCTGACGGTGAACGGTGACTGCACGGTGGAAGCAGACGTCGAGTATACTGGTAGCTTTCGAGTCGAGGTGGCAGCAACTGTACGCATCGATCTTGGCAAACGTCTAGGCGCAAGAGAAGTTGACATTGTGCTGGCAGCGACTCTCAAAAAGCTGCAAGGACGTATCTTGGGCCGCGTGAAGCCTCCACCTAGCAATCGCTTATGGTTCTCATTTGAGAAGGTCCCCAAAATGGAGATGAAGTTGGAACCAATAGTGAGCTCGAGACAGATCACCTACGGCTTCATCCTCCGAGCCATCGAAAGCAGGATTTTGGAAGTGATTGCTGAGTCGGTGGTCTTGCCTCACTGGGAGGACCTACCCTTCACTCTCACCGAGCACCAGCAGTTTAGAGGAGGCATTTGGAAGAAGGATGCCCAATTTCCTCAATCTACAGAGATCAAAGATGAGGAAGCACAGGACGTGGCAGAAGCCGCAAGCCCCGGCCTGAACAACCCCAAGCTCGTTGGCCTCGACGAAAGGTCCATGAGCACGCCGGTCCTAGTAGACAGCAGCAACCCCCTCTCTGCTGCCGCGAGAAAATCTGCCACATCATTAAGAGATGTAGCACGCAGTCGCGACGGATCTAAGACTCCTGATCGCTCGGTTCGTCAACAGGCGCCTAGAATACTCCGTGCGCCTTCTTTTGCCAGCACAGTGAATCCCACACTGTCACCTGACCACGCGCCGGCTGAATCTGCGCCTATGGACACGCAAGCCACATCAAAACGCGACAGCATGCTGAAAGACATCTCTGCCCGTTCGCTCGGCACGTCGCCAGAGACAGATTGGGAAGACCCGCATTTTCTAGACGGTGACCGCAATAGAGCCAACAGCACTGCGTCCATTATCAGCTCGAGTAGTGGGAAGATCTCGAGACGTGACACTGCCGAGAGTGAGTCTACCCTGATAGGTAGTGTTGTGTCCGGGAATACTGATGAAAGCCATGACTCGAAACATACTTTTGTTAATGGCGAGGGTAAGACTGGCATTGCAGCAGCGGCAAAGAACTTTGCCACCTCAGATCGCCAGGATAAGATCGCAAGCATCAATGCAGCTCGAGAAGCTGCGCAGAAGTGGGGCTGGGGAGTGCTGGCTCGCAAGCCAAAGCATGAAGCAGGCGCAGGCACGTCTATCGACCACGACAACAGACATGACACCTCACAGCCGATGGGTAGGGGACAGCCGTTGCCTCCACCTGGCACGCCGTTACCCGGACCAGCAAAGCCTAGCATTTTCGCTTTACCGAAAAAGAGACCGGTCCCCCCACCACCAACACCACCAAGAGAAGGAAGTTACACCCAGAGCAGCACACCAAGGAGTGTTTCGCCCCCCAAGGCACCGCCGCCTTTGCCGCACAGAGCGAGTTCTTCTCAGGTCACCACGCCAAACAGTGAGATGCCTCCCAAGGTCCCGCCACCGTTGCCGAGTAGAAAAAGAAGGGAGAGTCACATCCAAGATACAGAAGGCCAGGACGACGAGCTACTAGTTGTAGCGGCACCACACGATTCGGTGCCTACTAGTCCAGCGCCCACTGAGGATGAACATCATGACGAGTTCTTCGGCCACGGTGAGGACGGGCCGGGCACACAGCTGGAAGTGCCGAAGGAGGAACCCCCGGGATATACTCCACCGTTGCCCAGCAGGCGACCCCAATCGCGAGAGGAGGGTAACATACCCACTAGCTTTGATCAGATCCTCGAACGGAGTGCATCGTAGAGCGAGACCGTGTTCGAGGATGCGTTTCCTTCTTGATACGAATCGGTTGGCGTTCCACGAACCCAGGTCGCGTACCCATATTAGCCTGGAGTTGACGGGGGAACTATAGGTACATCTTGATAGATCATTAGGCCGCTAAAGTGGTTGCTGTAGTGCAATATATCAGATATCATATCAGTATCACGCTTCCCAAACACTGGCCACTCACACCATGACCACAGCAAAGTGAATTGTTTGCCCACAACTCAGCATTGCCATCTACGCTATGAATTACTGCGTAGGGTGGAGGCAGGAGCGTAGGGTCCGTGCTCCCGTGCACCCCAGAGAGTATCTACTACCGCCAGTCGAGGCGGGGTGGGGGTGGGACGCGGGCAGATGGGCGTTCTCGATGCAACACTGGGTCAACGGATCAGTGGGTTTCTGCGGGATCCTGTGGTAGGGAGTCCCTTGGCAAATTGTGGTATTGGTTTGAGGACGTCATGCCTACCTGCAGGTACGTACCTTCTCAGCGCACGCGCTTTTCGACGTAGGTGGTCACGTCTGTAATTGACACATGCTTGTCGGATGACTCCATGCTCCTCACTTCGACAGCAGAGAAAACAGAATTCTCGTGCTCGACTTCTCATCGAGTTCTACTACATTCATGCATTTTTTTTTGGATCCCCACCTCACTTTTGTTGCTCACTTGCTCACTCGTTCACTTAAGCTTGCCCTCCTTCTCCTCCTCTTCAATCTCCTTCGCTACGTCCTTCCCCACCACGAATCCGCCCCCAAGCAAAATCGCGGGCTCGTCAATATTCTTATGCTCATAGCTCAACGTGCCCACCCCGCCAGCCTCCATGATAAATCTCGTCTCGGACAATGGCTTGCCAATCCACCTCATCGCAAACGCCCGGAGGATATGTCCATGCGCGACCACAACGACGTCGCCTGAACACTGGTCTTCGCCCTCCTGCGCCTCCTGGCCGATATATGGTTCGTGGTGCTGCGTTCTGATCTCGCTGATCAACTCGTCGACGCGCTTGATCACGTCGTCGGGCGACTCGCCGCCAGGACACCCATCGCGCCAGATGTCCCATGTGGACATGCCAGCATCGGCGCGCTGCTTCTTGATCTCTTTGCTCGTGATGCCTTCGTAGTCGCCGTAGTCCCATTCGCGGATCTTGTCGGTCACGGTGATCTTCGCGTCGGTGTAGCGTCCGGTGTTCGGGAAGGTGCCGTTCGATGGGGGTGCGGACGACGCGTCTTGCCAGGGGTAGGGCGGGGGAGAGCCGAGGTCGAGGAGCTCCATTGTACGTTGGGAGCGGTGCATGGGTGATACGTAGCTGTGTTGAAATGTGTTAGCCTTGGGTACGTTCCTGTTTTCTGTTGTGTTGCGGTGCGCCAGTGCAAGCCGGGTGTTTCTTTCTGCTCGTTCTGGTCCCTTGGTGATGCAGTGGTGATCTCACATGTGCTTCAACTGCTTTGGTACGATGAGTCTGTCGTCTCCCACCAGGGCCTTGCCGGTTGCTCGGACTCGTTTCTCGCCATTCGCTGTGAGGGGAATGTCTGAGTTGCCGGTGTGTTTACCAGACAGCGACCATTCTGTTTCGCCGTGTCGGATGATGAAGCAGCGAGGAGTAGTCATGACTGTTTTTAGCGGAAATATGACCCTGTCTCAGAGAGTTGTGGTTGATTTCAGGACGGTAGACGGTGAATGTAATAAGGCAAGCGACGTGAGAACGGATGCGATCAATGGCAAGAGCGGCCTAAGTCTTGCAAAAGTGGTCCACAGACGAGCCAAGGTGAAGCTGAGACACCATGCCGTGGAGTATGAATTTCATCATAATCAGCATTTTCATGTTTACTCAATCGTTTGATGACGAAGGACAGTATGGAAAATAAAACAATTTCGATGTCATGGTGGAAGTGTCAACCTTGTCCCCACACTATGATGGCGGACCGAGGCACCCGTGATTAGGTAAGCTCACTGCCCACTATCACCGTACCTCAAGTAGAGTACCTAAGAAAGCCTTTGAAAGCTGTTCTGACGCTTGCTCAATGAACCATCGATTCTGTCGAAGATCTTCAACGACAACTTTCGCTGCTAGAGGCATGGCCTGTGAGGACATCATCGCTGTGCAGTACCAGACGTCGAATCTCTTTTACCAACCAGCACCCACAGCACCCCCTGAGTTCGAAGCATTCCAAAGGCCACCTTCGTTGCCAGAACTGTTCTGGTTCGTGTTTTCCCAGCCAGTCTCACCAGAATCGTTCCCCTGGTCCTGCTGTGTCCATTCATTAGATGTCTGCTGCGGCTGTGGTGCAACATCTACTGGTTGTTGGTAGTCTTCCGGTGTTGGTGGCCGCGCAGGAATATCATCAGGCACATTCCAGCTTCCATTTCCAGCGGTTGCTCCCGGATCTGTCGCTTGTAAGTCTTGTCGCGATTGGGCTTGATCGAACCCTCCGTTTTGTTGCCCTTGCTGAGAAGGTGCTGGCTGCGCTGGGTCAGTGACTGACGGTCCGTCCCAATTACCGCTTCCACCTCCTGCGGCCCATGCAGCATCATTTGCTGGACCGTTATTGTTCCAATTATTGCTGTTCCCACCCGTGGTGTTCCAGTTGCCATCATTCTCCTTGTTGGCTTCCTCGACCTTGGGAGTAGTCGCAATCCCGCCTGTGCGGTGTCGGTTGCCGTTCGGCATTGACCGCAGAGTAGGCAAATTGTACTTGAGATAGGGATAGCTCGGTGCGTCGACGACCTTTGGAACTCCAGCATCACTTTCCACCGGGGCGGAAGGTGTTATTGGCGGACTTGGGACCCTGCCTCCCAGGGCATTCTTTGCCCGCATGAGCAAATTGATCAGTTCCTGTTTATCGAGGTTCTGGTATTCCTGCATCTCTTGATCACCAGACGGTTCGACGTCGGTCTCAATTCCCAATTCGTCCCGCAATTGTTCTGAGATTTGTTAGTGGTAGTCCTCAAGGGTATGAAGATGACTAGACTTACCTCTCGTACGATATTTGAAAACGAAGCGAGCATACGGTGTCCCCATGGTATCTATATAGTCCGGAATCACCCTCTTTTTGAAGTATCGATATCCTGGACCCGGCTGAACTTGCTTGATTGAGCCACGTCGTGCAGCAAGTGACTGTGGGACGTCGTATCTCGGTTCTTCTTCTGCGTCGGGACGAGGTTCATCAGGTCGAAATGCTCGAAGTGAGTAGTAGGGACCATGAGGGCCATACAGTTCCCGAGCAATGTCGAACGTACCAGCGATGGCAGGGCTTGCTTCTTCAATTTGTCCTCCATCAGCGCCACCACCCCAATCATTCCCCGTCGTAGGCATGTTCGTGTTGTCAGCTGCCCAGCCCTCACCATTCTCGCCACCTCCACTGTTGTCGTTGTTTCCCACGTTGCCACTGTTTGCCCAGGCATCATTACCACCGTTGACAGCATTAGAATTGTTATTGTTGTCTCCCCAACCGGAGTGGCCAGCGTTGTTATTGCTATTCTGATTGCCATCATCCCCACCTTCATTCCAATTATCTCCAGTGTTGTCTTGCGGGACTCCAGTATTGTTGTTGTCGTTCCAACCTCCACCTTGATCAGGTGCGTTGCCACCGTTACCTTCGTTCTGCCAGTCGCCGCCAGCATTGTTATTGGTGGCATTACTATCCCAGTTCCCGCTGTTGTTGCCCTCGTGCTGAGTATTGCCCTCTGACTTAGCTCCACCATCCCAGGATCCGGCCTGGTCAACGTTGGCGTAAGGGGCCTTAGTTGTGTTCATAGGACTGATTTGCTCCTCCATTTCAGGCGGGATGATATTTGATGCTTGGGGATTGGTGGGAATATACTGTACCGTAGGTATAGGTGGCGGGTAGTGAGAGTAATGGGAGGGGTAGTACATCGGCCAATATGCAGGATACTGCCGTGAGTAATGGTAGCCTGACGGAGCAGCATGCACTGACACTGGCACTGACGTGTGGTATGGATAACTTTGAGGCGGAGCTGGAGGTTGAAGCTGGTGCTGTTGAGGGTAGTTGTAGGTGTAATACTGAGGCTGGGGCTCGCCAAAGATCGGCTGATCAATGCTTGACAACGGCTCTTGGAACTCATATCGTGGTTGTGGTTCACCTGAGTGACTCCCGGCTGGCATAGACTGCTGACGATACTGCTCTCTTCGTGGTGTACGGTCAATATGTATTTGATCGTTCCGCCTCGAGGAGGCATCATCGCCATACCCCACTTCCTGCACGTTCTCCCTCCTATACCGAGAGCCTCCAGTTGATGCATAGTGAGGCCGATGACGCTCCCAGTAGCCTCCATTTTGTCCTGTGTCTATATGCTGTGGTCCGTACGGTCCTCCCGAAGAAGTCCCGAAGGTTTCGGACGACCTTCTCTCAACAGACCGCACTCGTTCTCGTGATGGTGGTCGCCATGGTGGGTGAGACATATTTGAGGGCTGTACTGGGTCTCGACCTCCAGAAGCCTGGTGCTGCGAGCCAGGAGGTCGCATGGGGAACCGTACACTCTTCCTTGGGGGATCCGAGGAGTTGCGTGGCTCTTGATGTCCTCCAGGATACGCATAATGATTTGGTTGATGGTAACTTAGCGTACGAAGGCGTTGCGGCAGAGGTTGGGCTGGGTGATGGTACTGGGGAGCAGATGATTGGTACTGTGGCTGATGCATGTGCAGAGGCTCTGGTGTATCCTTCTGGTGCCAAATCCATCGACCGCGCTGTTCATCATGGCCGCCATCATGGTTGTGTGCTTCGTAGGAGTCGTTTGCGCCATCAAAAAACCCTCCCATGCCAATTATCTCGTCCTCTGCTGCTGTCTCTGGCGCTGACGCTGGCACTAGTGCTGGGGAAGGAGCTGCAGCTGCAGGTTTGTCTTGTCCTGCCATTGTAGCCTCTGGCTCCTCTTGAACAGGTCGATCACTGAAGACGTCGCTGTCTTCTCCAGACGATGAACCTTCATATTCTGCATCTGATGTGCTTGTGGCTCGACAGCGAAGGACAAGTACCTCGATGGTGCCAAGGTCATCGAAGTGGCTCTCTTTGAAACCTTCTGGTGCTTCGGAGACTAGGTGGTTGATTAGCTTCTGTCGTCGAGTGTCACCAAGAATCATACTTACCAATGTTATGATTGTCGAAACGCCATTCTCGACCCATATACATTCCATCTCCGTGGGCTTTCTCCTTTTGCCGAAGCAGGAAGTCCACCTCAGTCCTGTGAGTTGGTAGGCCTTTCTTTGGTGGGCACAGATTGACTCGAGTACGATTGCACTGGTAGTTCCCGTCGATAAACACGATCATGGAAAGCCCTTCGCTTATGAAGCCTCGAGAAGTCAGTCGAATGCAGAAACCTTGCGGCTTGTTAGGCACACTGATAAAGGCCTCAACCACGCCATCGCCATAGACAGTGCCGTGTTCCTGGAAAGGTGCATTAGTGTCGGACCACTGGATGCAGCAAGATAGCTGCTTCAACTGTGGCATCCTGCGACATCGAGGACGACGAGAGAAGTGAGAAGGCGCGGTTACGCCGAAGATACTGGTGAGGAATACAAGAAGGAAACAACAGAGAGTACGTTGTAGTAGCACACCACTTTCACTTCCACAGTCATTCAAAAGATTTCCCATGCGTGCGTTCAAGCTTCTGCAAGTAAATCCTTAGATACACTTACCTGGCATCCTTCTAGTCAATCTAGCTGAGTACTTAGTAAGTCTGTGATACTTCAGACTGGACACCATCTTTGCTGCAAGACATCAAGCCCGTAGTGCGACCTTGTCGTGCTTCACTGCCACTAAGCCTCGCTCTTACCTCACAAAGACACACCCAGCCCGGCCAAGCCTGACGTACTCTTTCTTCGTACAGCTGCTTCATCCTGCCATCATTACCCCGATCATTCTTGCATTGCGCACTATGCAAAGCTCGAGTTACAAAGCAACCTGTCTGCAAGCCGGTGGTACCGTCTTCGAGGCGAACACATGCAGCAACGTCTCATGCCGTGGTTGGCCAAGCCAGTGCTACGAGCGGAACATCGTCGAGGGTCGTGCTTCCCTACTCAACCATCGGTCATGTGATCCCGTGATCTAGCTTAATTCTCCGAGAAAGCAGTTGATTCACCACTCCGAGCTGCAGTGATCGTTCAAGGTGGCTGTCACACCGTTGCGTTCTCCGAGGTTCATGAAAGCAGCAAGTCATCTTTCGCTTGGCAGCAACCATATAACTCTGCTTCCTCGGTCGGGTGTCTGCCGTCTGGCGAATCCCGCTGCTCCAGCAATGCCCCTCCTAACTTGATGCCCACGTCATAATTATCGCATGCTCGATACATGCGAACAAATTGTTGTATTGCTAACTCTTTAGATCTATATTGAGCTCTTTGCGATACTCAGAGTGCTGACCCTCAATCATCTTTTCTAGTCACAAAGCATAATAATCCTCGCTCACAATGACACCCCCAGCTATCATAAACCCAAGCGTGCTGTCTGCAGACTTCGCGGAACTTGGTAAAGCATGCCGCGATGCAATGGACTGGAAGAGCGACTGGCTACATTTGGACATCATGGACGGTCATTTCGTGCCCAACATGACCTTCGGACATCCAGTCATTGGGAAACTCAGAAAGCACGTTGACAAGCCAAAAGAGACTGATGGCATAGGAACATTCGACTGCCACATGATGATAGCTGAGGTATGAGGACAATGACCTCCGTACACCACTGATAAGAAAGCAAAAAGACACCGCGATGCAACCGGTGGAATAGACGTCTTCAGCGACAGCAGAACATCAGCACGGTTAAGCTAACAGTCTCTCCTCCCCTAGTAGCCAATGCGTTGGGCCTCCTCCTTCCGAGACGCGGGAGCAGACATGTACTGCTTCCACTACGAAGCCGCCACGACCTCCGTCGCAGCAACAGATCCAGCCGACAAGGATACCACCGCGAAATGCACTCCCAAGAGCCTGATCAGATACATCCACGAGCTAGGCATGCAAGCAGGCATCGCCATAAAGCCAAAGACTGGAGTCGATGTGCTCTGGGACATCCTCGAAGCAGAAGATGAGAAAGAAAGACCAGACGTAAGTGAACCCGTCTTCATGGCACGGAGCAAGAGCTGACACGGCCGCAGATGGTCCTAGTCATGACAGTCGAACCCGGCTTCGGCGGCCAGAAATTCATGGCGAGCGAATTACCCAAAGTCACAGCTCTGCGCAAGAAGTACCCCAATCTCAACATCGAAGTCGACGGCGGGCTAGCCGAGGGCACCATTGACCAGGCAGCTGAAGCTGGTGCAAACGTGATAGTGGCCGGGAGTGCCGTGTTTGGAGCTCAAGATCCGGCACACGTGATACAAGTCTTGAGAGATGCCGTCGAAAAGAGAAGGGGCGGTGAGAAGCTGTGAGGACGAAAACGAGGACGAGGACGAGAACGAGAACGAGAGTGCCCAAGTCATCTCATGGTCGAGAAGATGCCGACGACTTCCATGAGCGAGCCGCGTGGTCGCTCAGAAGGACCCAGCAAGCGGATGAGTAGACGCTGCATTAGACGCGGCTGCAGTCTCCTGAACCCAATACATTATGTTAGACGCAACTGAAGGCTGAAATCCTCCAGACTAAAGAAAGAAGCTCGATCGCTCTACTGACCGCTTTTGAATGTTGGCAAGGCCAGTCCAACCACGACTCCTGCCTGCGCCATCCCGTCGTCCAGACTGTCAAACCCAATGAAGCCTTATCAGAAGGACTCATCGAGCGCTCTCCAGCCCCTACCCAGAGACCTTGATCATCTTCTCATGGCTCGGTCGCCTCTCCGGCTCAACCGCCTTCCCATTCTCCTGAACCTCCTCATGACTCTGACTCTGCTGCCCATCCTGCGCCTGCCCACTGTTCCTCCTCGCCGCACTAGCAACCAACTTCTTTAACGCGTCCGGCGCATCCTCCCGCTCCATGAACACCTCCACGATCGTCAGCCCTTTGCCCTCTTGCACCTCCTTCTGTCCCACCACATCCCATAACTCTCCGTAATTACTCGCCTGCTTCGTGACGATTGGGTAACTCGCATCGTCCATGTCTGCGCCGAAGAATTGTGGTGCGAGCAGGTACCTCCATGGCTGGATGTCATTGTACGGCGCCTTCATGCCATGGATGAAGCGCTCGATCGTGTACCCGTCGTTATTGATCACGAAGATTGTGAGGGGCAATTTGTTTCGTATCATGTCGGAGATGGATTGAACAGTCATTTGGAGGGAGCCGTCGCCGATGAAGAGGATTGTGCGGCCGCTGAAGGTGTATTGGGAAGAGCGGGTACTAGGCGGTTTTTCTGCGATCAGAGCGCCGGATGTGTCTTTGCTGGTCTTGGTAGAGCTGGTGAGGGAGCGGATTATGTCGCGCTGGGCAATGGCGGCGCCTTGGGCAGCACCGAGCATGTACCCTATTGAGAGCCAGATGCCGCTGTTGATGAGGGTTGTTTGGGGTGGGAGGACGAAGTCACGGCCACCGATGGACGGTGTGCCGGTTTCGGTGAGAATGATGTCCCCGGGCCGGAAAAAGGTTGAGATTCTTTGCCAGAAGGTTGCTTGATCGATCAGACCTTTTGGCTCGGTTGGCGGGAGAGCTTCTAGAAGTTGCCTTGGATTGCCGAGGTCGGGCAAAGGGTCATATCGTGGCAATTTGGATTTGTCCAGTCTAGAGAGAATCTTCTGAAGAAGTGGCTTGACGTGTGCATTTGTGAAACTGTTCGTACTACCTATCTCCACTGTGTTTCGGTTGAAGTCGATTGTGTATTTTGGGTGGGTTTTGGTTGAGAAGCCATAGGTGTTGACGTCTGAATAGAGACTGCCTATCCTCAGAATCAGATCACAAGATTCCACCCAAGGCCTGTAAACCTGCTTCCCTGCCTCGCCGGCGTAGATGCCGAAGAAGTTGGCGTAGCTCTCGTTAACGATACCTTTACCGAAAGACGTGGTGCTGCAGGGGAAATTGGTGACTCTAACAAGCTCGTCTGCTTCTTTCGTTATACCCAGCGCTGGTGTAAATCCGTCAATGATGATGAATGGTTGTTTCGAAGCGTATATTCTGGAGAGTATCAGCTCTACTTCGGCATCCTCGAAACCTTCGTCGTTGTGCGGTATCGGGAGCTTGATTGGAGACTTGAGACCTCTACCAGATACCCTAGCTTTGACCATGTTGGTCGGTAACTCGATGTACACTGGCCGACTCTGCAGAATGCATTCTCGGAGGGTATGATCGATCATGGATGGAGCAGTGGTGGGGTCTGTCAGGTTGGCTTGTGCCACCGTGAGCTTCGCGTACATATCTGCGAAGATCCGGAAGTTCCCATCGCCCAATGAATGGTGTAGACACATCCTTGCCTCGGTTGCTGCCATTGGTGGTGTCCCTACAACGTGCACGACCGGCGACATCTCTGCATAGGCTCCCCCTACAGCATTGATTGCCGACAACTCGCCAACGCCGAATGCTGTGACCAGCGCCGACACGCCTTTGATACGTCCATAGCCGTCCGCAGCGTAACCGGCGGACAGCTCACTCGCGTTACCAACCTGCCACCTTGTTAGCATAGCCAAAGTGAACGGCACCCAGAGCATCTTACCCAGTTTATTCCAGCTGGCTCAATATAATCCAGTGCCTGCAAGTTGTAGTCGCCAGGAACACCATGTATCGAATCGACGCCAAGCTGTCGGAGCCTGGTAAACAGATATTCTGCTAGGTCAACTTGCTCGTTCATCTTGACAGAGGTGTAGCAGGCAATCGCGGTAGAAATGTCAAGGATTGGAGAGGAATGTGGTACTTAAGTTGCACGGTTGACGTACTGAAGCATGACTGATAGCAAATGGTCAACTTGATTACTCAAGAGATTATGAAATTATGGACAATGTCATGTCCTTTTCTTCGCAAACATGACCAAGCTAAGCTCCGCCTTCCTTTGTGAGGCTCTATTACCACGTAAGATGAGAAGCGAACGAATGCTTGACGAGGCAAGTGTCATGCTCGGCTACCGGCGGAGGCGGCGGAGACCCACTCTGGGAATGCGCCTGCCCCGTCTAACCGTGGTGATCGATAGGAGTAATTATGAGTAACTTCTACCAAACCTCTAATGCCGCACGGTGCCGTAACATTTAAAGATACCTAAGATTGTGTCATCTTTGCGCTTATTGCTGGAAAAGCCTGCAGGCGTTCCGTGTTGCAGTTTGTTCCGTTAGGAATTTGGGTGCCAGATATTGTTGACCTGGAAAAATGATATCAGCTGCGGAATTGTTGCGTCGAGTGTGAGGCACTGATTCTGATCATTGTTGCATCCCCACTTTTAGGACCAGCACACGACGGTCGATATCAGATTGGAGATCGAACGCATAAACAACTGCATACTTCTTTCCAGAAGGCCAAAGCTCTCTTGGCCTTGAACGGAATGTGGAGCTCTCAGCAGCTAGGACCACTTTTGCTCAGTCTAAGATGGTTGTAGTGCAGGCCATCTCGTGTTGATCGTACCAAGAGATAGCGACATGGCAGTCCGAGGAGAACTACTGCCCACGTTCATGTGCTTCTTCCACTGCCTTGTTCCAGTCGGTCAATCTCATATAAGTATAGAGGATCGCAGCCACTATCCCAAGTCCAATCAAAGGTCCAGTCCAGAGACCGCGCAGCTCCAGTCTGGGAGGCCCGAAGGTAAGCAGCAATGACAAAGGTATAGCAAAGCAGTAATAGACCCCAAGGTTGGACCAGCCTGCAACGGCCTGTCGTCCGAGACCTCGAGTCAGAGCGTTCGACAGTGCACAGAGTGCATCAAACAGTTGAGCTGCAGCTACTATCGGCAACACGACGACGATAATCTCGCGTACAGCCGGATCGTCCGTGAAGGCCTGTGCAACCACATGTCGGAGGGAAGTCAATAATATTATGTCGAAGATCCCGATAGCGATGAAGATGACGTAATATGTGTTGAAAGCTATGCGTGCTGCAGGAAGATCCCCTTGGCCAATCAGGTTACCAAATCGAGTCGAAGCCGCGACTGAAGTAGGGAAGGGGATGTGGTACACCAGAACACCAATTGTCATCAAGACCGATTGCGCCGCAAGATGCTGCTCGCTTAGGTAGCTAGCTGCGAAGGTCAAAATGTCGAATGCGAGCCCTGTTCTCATGTCAGCGTATTTTCGGGGGGTTCGTGGGTGTTGACAAACACTCGGATAGCACTGTAATAACTCCAGGGGCAGCCAGCTTGATCATTGGACCCCAGTTCTCGAGGGCGCGTCTGGGATGTAGCCCTGGCCAGCATTGCAACGCTTCCGGAGCAAACAATCTGACGTAGAGCAGGAAAACCAACGGCTGCGTATGATTCGATATTGAGACCGCGATGCCCGCGCCCCGAAACCCAAGACCTAGTCTCTACTTCAAGTCAGCGCTTGTTTTGATCAATGCACAACCAGAACTTACAAACACCAGCAACCAGTTCCAGAAGACATTCAAGGGGGCGCAAATCAATGCGGTGACCATAGGACCCATAAAGTCGCCTTGAGCTTGAGTGAAGCGTTTGACCGCTTCGAACACACCGTATCCTGGTGCACCGATCAAGTAGAACCTAAGAAAATCGCCAGCCAGATACGCAACATGCTTTTGTGGTACCAGTCTTGCCAAGATCCAGGGCGAACAAATCCAGAATGCGCCGATTGGGATGGTCACCAGTAAAACCAGTGCTATCATGCGCTGGACATGCAGACCGACCTGTTGCTTTCTACCAGCACCGAAAGCTTGCGAAGTCAGAGTGTCGAGGCTTGTCGCGAGGCCTTCGTAGACAGCGAGCCCAGTGATTTCAGCCGTCATGGCAGCTAATGAGGCGGCCGCCAGCTCACTGGTACCAAGTCTCCCCGCCACAAGCACGGTCACAAACGAGTAGGAGTATTGAAGGACATATGTAACAACCAGAGGAGCAGAGTAGCGCGCCAAAAGTTTGGTCTCAATCTTCCAGGTCGTCTCCAAACCACGGGTCTCGTCGCTCGCTGGGATCGTATCGTAGTCTTGTAAATGTCCGTTGAAAGCCTCGCCATTTGCTTTGTTAAGAGACGCTTGCTTCAGGAGAGGAGCAGTCTCGGACGAGGCTGCCATGCTTGATCGCTTTTCCACCACTAATTATGGTATCTCAACCAGGTATCATCTTACAGTATGCTTAATGAGACAGATTGCAGCGGTGAGTACTGCTCCAGAAGATACTCTACACGAGGTACACGATGGAAGTTGCGTGAGTCTCAACTGCACTTGCCATTTTGATAACATTTTTTCTACGAAACTTCAAGTTGGTGAGCAAGAAGTGGATGGCATTTTGCGGGTCGAAGCAGCCAATGTCGTTCCGGCTTTATGTGGACCTAGCGTTGTCGCGACACCAGCAAGTCGATGCCGGAGTCCACGTCCATATACCTTCAATGGCGTATGTAGCTTTCTGAACTGTCGCATGAAGAACCGTGACGACCAGGAGCCTCTCCTGGCTCATGAGCGTGAAGGAAGGACCTCGGGAGGATAAGGCCTGCACGTCCAAGTCTAAAGGAATGTTTTCAAGCTTACAAGCGGAACCCCTGTCCACCAAACAGGGTTGGTCCCAATGATGGCTGAGCCGTGGGACTGGCGCGTCAACGCGTCTGTTGTTAGTAACGAACTGCGGGCAGCTATCTGTTGCAGAAAACAACCAACGGGTTCGGACCACCTACTTTGCGACAACGACTTTGTGCGACGATACAACCTTCGAATCGTTGTCTACTGACTCGTGTCACTTTGATCGCTATATAGCGAGCTCAAGGGCCTCCTCTGCATGTAGCCACTCCGAACAAGATGAATGCCTCGCCTGACAAAAGCATCCGCAGACTCAAGTCGCATCAGCAGTTATCCAGCACAGTGAGGAGTTCCATTCATACTGCGCCCAAGAATGCCATAACCGCACGATCTATTCGCGAACCACTACCTCCTCAATCCAAAACTACAGACTCATTACCGGGTCGCAACCGAGCCAACAGCGATGTGCCAGTGCCGTTCGAGAGAACTCGGTTCCAACGAAAAGCAACACAGCAGGTTTCAAACCCGAGCAACGGCCATGCACGGAAAGCGAGTCTAGAGGTTACTCTAAGAGAAGGCCCTGCTCCTGGCACCAAACCGTCTGCCTCGCTCGGAGCGCTACGGCACTCGATCTTGACTTCGGGAGTACAAGCCACGAAGGAAGGCATGTCAGACTACCGGATATATCTCTGGCTCACTCTACTGAACGTCGCACCTTTTCCCACCGATGACTATCTTGCCTGCATACATCGAGGGCGCTCACCAGCGCACGACAAGATTGCCAACGATGTGTTTCGCACTCTAGCTACCGACACTCTCTTCAAGAGGCGAGTCAGCGATGCCAGCTTGACGAGAGTTTTGAATGCCACAGCTTGGCGGATACACGATACGCAAAGAGCTATACCCTCAGAAACACCCGTCATACAATCGAGCTACATACAAGGCATGAATGTGCTTTCTGCTCCTCTGCTCTACGCCGCCCGATCAGAAGCACAGGCCTATGCCCTTCTTGCCTCTTTGCTGACCGCCCACATCCCTACGTACCTCACTTCAACCTTGTCTGGCGTTCATGCTGGCCTAGAGCTCATCGACAAGATTCTCGCAACCATCCAACCGAAATTGTCCCAGTTCCTGATGTCGAACTTCCTACCGGCCAAGATCTACGCATTTGCACCAGTCTTGACGTTATGTGCTTGCACTCCACCGCTACCAGAAGTACTCAAGTTGTGGGACTTCTTGTTCGCATTCGGTGTCCATCTCAACATCCTGTGCATCGTCGCCCAAATTGTGTTGATGAAGGACGATATATTGGAGAGCTCGAGCCCTGGGAAGTTGCTTCGGAACTTTCCCAATCTCAAAGCCGACGAGGTGATCAGGACGACCTTGGTGATAGTCCGAGATCTGCCCGAGGATATCTACGCTGAGGTGGTACGGCATGGCCGAGTTTAGGATTCTTTTGCCTCCCTTGCTGAATTAGAACGTTGTACAAAAGCTTAGGCCTGGCGCATGTTGGGGATATCTGCATGATTAGATCGGTTACTGTAGCGCACGCCGTTTGATGGTTGACACGGTTATGATATTATGAGACTTATATATTTACGTAGTACCGAAAATTGGTCTTGCTGAGTCGAAGACAACTTGTCTCGAACACAAGTACAGCTTGCATGAACACATGCCAAGAGACTCTCTAAAAATGGGAAGTCATCTGCAGGACATTAACGTACCCCGGTAGCGAACGCTGCGCCATGTCGTGCATTGGACCGTCCGTCAAACTGATCAATTCGCAACTCTTTTGTGCTCATGACAAACCTTTGCTGTATTGAACAAGAGGTGATTCATGGCGATGGTGGCTTGTTCTTGCCAGCTGAGGAGGCTAAGGCCGTGCCTCAGAGCTAAAAGGCAATGGTGTGGACAGTCGTTCTTCTGGCGCAAGTCACCTCAGCTGAGCCCCCCTGACAATTCCATGGGTTCTTCCATCTTACCAAATTTTACTCGATGGTGCATCGCATGACATGGCTTGCAACGGCCTGGCCTCGGGAATGTTTCCCTTTTATGTGGCCAGTGACCATATCCACGTCGCGAAAGAAGTCCATCTTGCGGCTTTGGCGGTTTCCACTTCACCTGCCTCGACAAGGTAATTCTAGCATGCGTGAACGCCCCAATGGCTTGCTCACGGCAGCTGCAGAAGCATGTCAATTTGTACCAACATGCATGCTCCTTTCGGCTTCCTTTCGCTCGCCGCCAGAACCTAGCTTATAGCTTTCCTATCTAAGACCTTTCTATACTATGGGCTGGCTGAGCCTTCCTTGGTCTTCTTCGTATTGAGCCGCCGAGTTGCGGTACACTAACAGCCACGGTATATACCATCCTTGTCAATATTGCTTGGGGGTTAGCCTGGGGGTTAGCCTGGGGGTCAGCGATGAGAGCCCTCATTAAGAGGTCGTGCTCTCGCTGCAACTCAGGCGACCCTCACACAATGACTTGATATCTTGGATCGCAAACCAAGCCAACGCCTCAATGTAACGCGGCAGTGTACGGGCCAGTTCGAGATTTTGAAAAGCGCAATGACGGTTGCAGACCAGGTCAAGATAGACATCATGACATGGCAACATATCGCTTCTTCGCCTTGGGCTTTGTTATGTGCAGCCATCGCATGCGCACTTGTTGTTATGCTCTTGCGACGCAGGATCAGTGACGTCGTCGTCATGGAGGAGCTACCTGAGAAGGACGTCCTCGATCTGGGCAAGAAACCCCTGCAAGACTCTCCATTCTTTGTCTACCTGGGCCACAATGCGATCACCGAATCCGGTCCACAGAACGCAGGCAACACGTCGAGACATGCAATATACCGCATTCCTGAGCATGTCAAAATCAGAGACGCAGTAACAGTTCCAGCAGCAGAGCCTGACTTCTACAGTCTGGACCAGCCTGAAGACTGCATCAGAAGGGAACAGTGGCGAAGCTACTCACATGCAGACACAGTCACGAGGCAGGTGAGCGTCAGTCATATTCAGCAGATGCACGATGGGGAGGAGAATGGCCGGCAATGGCTAAGGAGGATAGTGCAAGTCAGTGGTGTATGAGACTACTCCGATGTCACATGAAGAGATGAGTTCGATGTCATCAAAGCTCTCTACCTTATGCGAACTTCATCCTCCATTCACATGGTTGAGAGACTTCATTGGTGTTACTCCAATAGGTAGCCAGCTCTAGCAACAGCTTGCTGAACATTGGCGGCCCGAGGTTGCGGAGGAGCGCTAATACGTGTCCATCGAATGATTTAGTGCAGGCATAAGGAGAACTCAGGATGTGCAAGCAACTGTGAGCAACGATGGTTACGAAAGCAAACCGCAGGTCAAACAAAGCGGAAGGCCGATGTCGTGGGCGATTCAGAATCACGTGGCTGGTATGCTGTGTCGGATGGATCGTGATTCTATTGCACTGTGAGATTTCCCGTTGCGAATGAGACCTGTAGATAGATCTGTCGAGGGTTTTCATAGAAGTTCTAGCGCGGTAAAACATACAGGCTTTGATGACAAGGAGGCAGGAACCACCACGCGTTACCTTGCCACAGATGACTAAGTTCTGGTCAAGTTTGCATACTCAGATATTCGAATCTCATCGTGTACTGTACATGGATAATGTTTGGGAGGGGTACCCGAGGCGATCACAGTTTCACAATCGCCCAAGCGCTGGACGTTTCCAACTGCAAGGATGAATTCGCCATTCGTCTATCGCTCACAGCCGACTTTCCAGCCGGAACCACCGAAGCAGCAGCGAAACATCATCTCTGCGTACGCCCCCGTCAAGACGGTAAGAAGGAAAGATGGCTCAAAAGCTTCGCCACCATGTCGAAGTTGCCGATGCGACGCAGCCAGGTATTAGCCACATGCAGCTGTGGTTGACACTCGAGGATCTCCAAAGGTCTAGGTCGATCCTTACCCTTCTCGAGCTAAATCGGTGACCAATGTGGCATGGCGTGACTCGTCACCCTTCAGGCTGACAACTGGGCTTAACGCGCTTAAGCTTTCGCCTGGGCCACCTTAAAGCACTGCCCAGACTGTGTTCCTCCGCTTTCTTATGTTTCGCGTCTCATCATTGATTCTTAGCACCTTTGACACTTCATCGCATCGAACTCACAATCGCGTCTCTTGATCGCTTGAATCTCGAATAATTGCAACTCGGTCGCTTTCCATAGAATCGTTCTGTCAAGCACTTTCCACAATGTCTGCTCAAGGTTACTATCAGCAAGGTGGCCCTCAATACCCACAACAAAGGTACGTCGCCTCTTTGAGGGCAGACACAGCGGTTGTCGCACAGCGTCCGTAGCGAGGCACACCCGAAATCTGCTATCGTACTCAAGCAATGAACTGTTCTGACTCTCCTCCAGCTACGGACCACCGCAGGGTAACTACGGCCCACCGCAGGGCTATGGCCCACCTCAAGGGTACTACCAGGGACCGCCACAAGGTGGCATGCAATACCAGCAGCCGCAACAAGTGGTTGTGAAACAGAAGAAGGACAGGGGCTGTTTGGGTGCTTGGTGAGCGCAATAGCTGTTGACTACATAAGACAGAAACTGACAACAAATTAGCTTGGCCGCCCTTTGCTGCTGCTTCGTCTGCGAAGAGGGCTGCGAATGCTGCGCAGACTGCTGCGAGTGCTGTATGGACATGTAAATCATCCGACAGGTCGACAATATCACAAGCGCGCTGAATGCATTCCTTTCCGAAAGATCAGTTCGCGAGCACCGCCACCTGAGACGTGCAAGACTTCAGTCGCCACGGAAGCACCCTCATGGGAGGAACTTGTGAGCATCGCGCTTCACCGTATCAACCCAGTCCAGGCCCAAGCAGTAAGCGCGATCGATACCGGGGCTCTTCCTTCTTAGAGCTCTCTCCAGTCTTCTCTTGTCATTATTTGGATAACATCTGTATGAGCGGGTTAGCGTTTGGAACAGTATACATCACACAGGATAGTGATGGGGATGTTGAATGAAAGAATCAGTGAATTGAGAACCCCAGGGAAGTCCGCAATTTCAGTTGCTGTTTCCCTGATAGTGTTCCACATGCACAACGCCCGAATGGCATCGGCCCATTCCTCTCTGGGAGGCCCCCGAAGATCCCGCCATGCTCACCAGCCACCATAGATCGGAACGAACGTTCTCTCTGCTCCACGCGTTCAATGCAGCATTATTCCCTTGCAGCTCTACCTGTCCAACGAGGCGTCGCTATGCATTCGAGACAACCATTATTGCGACATGTTCAAGTCATGAGTAAGCACTCAACAAACAGAATCACAAACAAACGATGATACACATGCTTGTGTTCGCCATGGCTCAGTCGCATACGGGTCGTAGTCTCTACCGTACAGACATAACTCACGAGTTTGTTGACCATGAAAGTTAGTCCCCAAGAGTCGGCGTCTGCTTCGGTCAAACAGAGCTCTACCTGTTTGTGTCTACGCATGCTTCAGTTCGACATTTGATGGCACTGGTTGCAAAGTCGAGTTCGAGATACCCAAAGAACCCCAGATATTACATGTCCCCTCGCATCAGTCAGCACTCATATTAGCAAACCCATGCATTCTCCCGATGAGTTGGGCATCCTCTTGTCACGCATGTAACGCGTGGCTGTCCCAGAGATCCCATCGCCCGCAATGAGTACTGTCTGTCGTTTCATTCACGTTGAGCAAGCTGAGCATTGCAAACAGGATGACCAAATCCGACCTTTTATAAGAAGTCGCTGTCCCCAGGGCTCAATGGGTCTCTCCATACAAGCACAACCATTACAATCTATACAATCTATCGCAGGGACCAAGTTCTATATCGTTGACTTACCAGACCACGGACGCGCCGAACGGTCCGAAAGAATGGCAGGGATTCCAATATATGACAAAGCCTTTGACTTAATTGAGGCTTTAATCACAAAGCTCGTGGAGCCAGATCGTCCTGATCGGATCCGCAATGACTTGTCTTCTGTCAACATTACCGCCATGTATGAGGTTCTGATCAAGAATAAGCTTAAAGAATGTCAGGAACAGCTTCTCAAAGAACAGATGGACCTTGCCTCTATTCCACTGAACGTTGGTGGCATTTATCCATACACTGGAGCAAAGGCAAAATGTCAAGCTTACGTTTTACATCTGCGAAGCCTGTTTCATCGGCTGAAAGAGTTCGCTAAACAAATGGATTATGTGATCCTACAGGAAAAGAAAATAGGGTCAGTCAGAGACGAATTCCGCAACCCACCAAGGAACGCTGACATCAACGAGAACCTGGGTAAACAGTATGGCAATGAGCATGAGAAATATCTCTTCTATCTGTACGACCGGTTGGAGCGGCTTGATTTCGCGTTGCACCGTTTGTGGGAATTGTTGTTTGACCTATTGATGGACTGGGTCGACGACTTTGGACTAGATTACCTCCCCGACTACGTGGAGCCGATCTAGACTGTGGCTGAGGCCAAGGCCTAGTCCGATGCAAAACATGAGGGTGCCGTTGAAGGGTGTCAGCACTGAGGAGAGATATACATCGCTTCGTTGGTACACTGGCATTGTTCGGGTGACGAGCTTCGCTAGTTGCTTGGCCTACGGGAGGATGAGCAGGAGACACCAAGGATAGCTGCTGTCAGAACTTTATTGTCTGTTACTCTTCACAAGGTGCGCTTGCTGGAACCTGGAGATTGTATTGGCACCAAGGATAGCGCTCTGAGCTGATAGACATGGGGCTATAGTGCTTGATAGCGGTTTGGCTGTGTCAATAATCGAGGACATCATCGTCATCATCATCTGCACTTCCCATCTTCGTATTGTGCAATCGTCCTGCTAGGCATTCCACTATCGTCATCGTCTTCCTCCTTTCGAGGGCTTCGGTTGCTGCTTCGCCGTTCTGATATCCCACTATGATTCGAGAGTCGCTTGAGCAGCCATATAAGCGACAGGCTGTATCCGTTGTGTATCATATGCTATACGCACTTGACGCCGACCGGTATATTCGTCAGAAAGACGGCGATAGGCGGCGCCACTTGGCCCGACTGATTATTTGTAGCCGACCCTCATCCGCAACGTTGTTACATAGACATGGTCCAAGGACATGTATTTATTTGCGTCAATTTCCCTAAGCTGAGACAAGTGTACACAGAGACTTCATCACAGGCCATCAGATCGAGCTCGAATCCAAACAGCCGTGCGTCTTATGACTCGGATTTGCAGGTAATTGTCAGGGTGGTCCCCATAGCAAACATATCTCCAGCCGTCTGCCGTGGTCGGCTTGGACGGGGAAGAGAATAACGGTGATTGACGGCGAATTAGTGATGCTCGTCGTCCTGTGAGCTCATGGATAAACAGTACATTCACCTAGTCAGGTGCTTCCATCATTGTTGTCAGAAGCAAGCAGCTTCCTACAGAACTAACTGAAATTCTAACCCTAACTCAGACAGCTAGAGATAAGACAACTCCAGCACCCAACCACCAGATCTTCGACTTCTCACAAGCGGACCCTGTACTTCGCTCGGCAAGCGCTGCAAAGGTTCAACCACATTTACCATGAAAAGACCACGTCTAATAGCAGTCGGCGCATGCGCCATCGACACGATCCTCCAAGTTCCTCACTTCCCCAAAGAAGACTCAAAGCTACGCGCAACAAGTCTCACAAAGCGTCGAGGCGGCAACAGCCCGAACAGCCTCGAAGTCCTCCAGCAGCTCCTTAACCTGGAATATGCCCGGCGTATCAGGACATCTGGATCTGGAGAGGAAGTCGCCGTGCCGGAGCTCTCGCTCATAGCGACGTTGCCGTCTCGCGCGTCGCACCAGATCCCGTTCATTCTTTCGTCTTTCGACCTTCCCACACATGACGATGATCCGCGAGCAGACAACAGTGGTGCTATTGCTTCTACAGCGGAGATCCAGCCTCAGAACATGAATGTAGACTTCTCACATTGCATTTATCGCGAGGCTCACGCCGAGCCAATCTCATCTTATATTATCTCAGACCAATCCACGGGGTCCCGCACGATCGTGAACCACAATGATCTAGACGAGATGACGCTGTATGAATTTAAAGCTCGAGCCAATGACATCTTGGAACCGAAACCCTCAAGCATGGGCGTGCAACAGATCAAAGACAACGGTAACGAAGTACAGCAGATCTGGTTCCACTTCGAAGGACGCATCCCGCCAACCACACTCGAGTGCATCAGGTACCTCCGCCGTCACGCTGCAGTTACAGGTAAAGATCGAGCGCCAGCCACAGTCACACTGAAGATATCAGTCGAGCTCGAGAAGCCCCACAGGGAGGGTCTGCAGGAGCTCGCATACGAAGCCGACCTCATGTTCTACTCGCGCAGCTGGGCCGAGGGCGAGGGGTATGTGTCTGCCACGGACTGTCTCAGGAAGCAGGCTGCGGTGCTAGGTTCGGCGGCTGACGGCTCTGCTTGTTACGAGGGAACACTGGTCTGCACATGGGGTGATCAGGGCGCTTGTGCGTTGAGCTTACCTTGCGAGGTTGGTGAAGAGTGCGGTAGCCTGGTCAGCAGTCAAGCATTCGAAGCAGGGGGTGAGTTGGTGGTCGATACTGTCGGAGCTGGCGACACATTTGTAGCGGGGTTGTTGTTCGGATACTTGTGTCGCGACAATGTGGTGTCTGATGCAGATGCTTTTTGGTCGTTACGGCAGAAGCTAGACTTTGCAAATGAGCTTGCCGGGCGAAAGGTGGTTCAGCAGGGGTTTGGAGGGTTAGGAGTGCAAGTGAAAGGGATGCTTGACGCCTGAGAATGATCAAGTACATATTTTTCGCTGCTATACAAGGCTGACGAGCTTAGTTAGCATCGTCGCTCAAAACATGATCGTCCCTCACAGTCCTGTACGGCACGGTCGGTGGATTCTCGATATCGTTCCTCAATAGTCCTAGCATCGTCCCCACTCGAAGTGCTGGAAACGTGGTAACGTTCAAGTTCGTTACCGGCAGTCGTCGAAGACCTGCGATGTCCGGTCGCAGCAACGGTAATGAGAACGATATGGGTATGGTCACCCGTGCAAGATGTTGGGCGAACCTTCTCCCGGGTACGTGCTTGTGCAACCACAGTTCCTCCTCTTCGTACACGTTTGTGTACTGAGCGTTCATGGTAGTGATTTCGTTTGGGTAGCTGAATAGGGGACCGTCGCACCTGTGTGTCAAAACACAAGTGACCGCACGAAAGCGACGCGGAAACGCGGCGAGAAAGACGGACTCACCAGCAGCAGTTGGGAACTAGAGACATACAAGCATGCTGAAGCGTACTATGACGGGCACCGTGAAGCGAGCCAAGTCTTCATGCAGTGTCATCGTATCAGACGTTGAAGATCAGGTGGTTGAGGTTGCAAGTCCTTTCTCATCACACATCATGGAGATGAAGCCATAGTTCGTGGACGTTTTCTCAGAGCTGGTAGGTAAACCCTGGGTACAACCCATCGGTGTGATCGGCAGTGCAAAACGTTAGCGAGTATGACATCCTCGTCAAGGTGAATTATGGCCAAAGGCAGACCGCTGAAAAGTCCAAGCGACGAGGCTGCTAGGCTAAGTGTTTATCACGCAAGGCGCGGACCAATGGCATCTGCCGGGGAACGAGGGCATCAGGCACTGATACCTTGAGGTGGCTGGTTCATGCCTAGTCAAGCTCCATCGTACCTTGAGACAGGCACAGGCTTTGCGCCCGACCTGGGCTCGTACAGCTGATTATGCTCCATGAGTGTTATTTTCCTGAGACCAAAAACAGGCTTGCAAGACAGCAGCTTAGTCCTGCACTGAAGAAGTCAAGTACCTCGTGAACCAGCTGCCAGACGGCTCTTCGGACTCTCTGATCCACTAATCTCAAACGTCTTTGGAGCCACTTTCGGAACAAGGGTTGTGCCCGTTAGAACTCCGATGGTGCCTGTGTGACTCGGCCATAGGTCGGCGAGCTTCCGACCCTTCATCTGTGCACCCAGCAGCTGCGATGTGATGAGTTATCTATTATCGAAAGAGCACGTGGTTTCGAGATAAGGTAAGCAGAAAGACCTTCGATCGAGTTCTTCCGCGCTGTATCCGCCGAATAGTCCCGGATGGTACATGGAACTACGGAACAGCTGTTCACCGTGTACAACACTGCATTGTCCTTCCTATAATAGCCCGACACCATGCGGCGATATGTCCTTTGTACGCTGTGACACAATCCAGAACTCTGCGTTGCTAACACAACCCGCTAGGGGAACATGTTGGTGGTACAGGTACGTGCTTCGTGGCTCCGATAGCGTGCGAAATCGTCCGATCGGAGGTGTTTGCAGCACATGGGCCAGAGGCGTGAATGTACAATGCATATTTCGGGACCGAATTGCACAACGACTGGCATGAAAGTTACTCTTCTATGGATTGCAGCAAATACATCTTGCAGCAGTGTAACTAATTTGGTTAGAGTTGGGCATTGACAGAGATCATGAGCACAGATGCTACTGGTCACAAACGAAATTGAATCGAGAAGGAGCAATGAGGTCGCAGTGGGACGGCCGCAGAAAGTACGATTGGATCGTCGCTGTAAAAGTGAAGCACCCAATCAGCTTAGAGTTTACTGGAGAAGTGACTTCACTCGAGGAACGCCCCGATGGCCCAACCCGTGCTAGACTTGGTCATTCGAGTCAAGACCCAGTTGTCCAAGGCTTTGTCACGACTGTGACTACGTTTGCTGCGTCCGGCATCTTTACAAGCCTCCGTAGCCTGCCACACCTCGTCTCTTCATGGCTAGCTAATCCTGAATCAGGAGTGCCTACCCTTGCCTAGGTCTTGTCATGAGTAGCCCACTTCCCATGTGGGCTCTAGCTGCATTCGACCTTGGGGTATTTCCCTCTACCGGCAGGCCTTTGGCTTGCCATTTCGCCTGACGCGCCCGCTCAATACCATTCCGCAAACACTGCCAAAATCAAGAGCTACAACTATCCCAGCTTCTCAGCCCATCTAGCTTTTTCTCCCCTCTCACCGTACACATTTATCTTCCAAACTTGCAGCTTTTACGCACGAGTTCAATTTCACTTCTTCACGTCTCTCAGCAGGTAAGTCAACGCCATCTTTACTACTGTCCCTTTCTCTGCTTTCAGGCTTACGGGAGTGCTGGGCTGATCTTCTCGCTTAGCCGCTATTGATTGGCCGCACTGGAAAACGAGATCTACACAACTTCCATTTCTCAACTCATCATGGCTAGCGGTGACGCCTTGGTAAACACAATGAGATCGTCGCAGCTCGCCTTCTACCAGCAGACAGCAAACCTCCCTGACGCCGAACGACGAGCCAAATGGTCCAGGTACCTGCAGTGGGCTGCCGCTCAAGCCAACGGCTCCGAGGCCCAGCTTTCAAGCAGTATTCCCCAGAAGCGATCAGGATCTCATGCTTCAATGATTGGCATGGAACCTGGATCGAAGCGTCTTTCCATTGTAGGTCCCTTAGCTGTGTGCTGTACTTCCCTGGTTTGACTGGCCGCTGCAGCCCATGGCATCGTCGGCACCTACGCTTGAGCGACCTTTCTCTACCCCTATGCAACCAGCTACCGCGCAGCCCCGCCATAGCTTCACACCAAACGTGGAAACCACAGCAGAGTCTGCGCCAATCGCAATTCCACGTCGACATCAATCATCGTCGACGCGACGCCTGCCGACTTCATGTGTATCGACTTCCGGTGCATCCTACTCGAGCCGATCCTTTAAGCCTTCCACCCTCCATCAGATAGATGAGGTTCAAGACTACTCACCAACAGCGTACTTAGCTCAGCAACAGATGGCTGTCGACTTCTCACCGTCGGGCTCACCATTCTATGCGCAGGTAAATCTGCAAACACAAGATCGCACCCAGACCAACCCGCTTGGTCCAGGCCAAGCTGTAGACTATCCTCCCACGGCGTTCTCTGGTGTTTCGAGCTTGACAAACGCCACTACCTTTGCTAGTGAGCCGATGTCTCGCAACAACACCAACGACATGCTCTGTGACCCCTTGATCATGTGCCGAGTCGGGTCTTCCAGCTCAGACAGTTCGAGTGGGGAATCACAAGAGCTTTTTCCTTTTGTCAATGATGTACCCCTATCTTTGGTGACCAGCTCTGCTGGTGATCAAAGTGTCCCTCTCTTTTCTGTCTCTAAACGTTCCCCCTTCCACTCAACAACCCCAGTTGAGCTCAAGCAGTCACCTTCGCAAGAAGGTGCTCAATCTCCTTCGACTCAATCTCGTGTCACAAAGAGAGTTCAAGAACAGAACGCTCAAGGCACACGGCCAATTGCGCCGAAGAACAAAGATGATGTTTCAGGTGGACCACCTGCTCCAAAACTCAAAGCCTTCAAGAATGAAGACGGCACCATCGTGCACAAAGCTGAAATTGCTCGGCATACACGTCAGCAAGCTCCACGTAAGACAACATTCTGCCAATTCTGTAATGATCAGCCGCAGGGCTTTCATGGCGATCACGAACTTCGCCGACACATTGAACGACATCACACTCATATCCGACGTGTCTGGGTTTGCCGCGATGCGTCCGAGAGCGGTCACTTTCTGATCAACTGCAAAGCTTGTCGAACCGGTAAGACATACGGCGCCAACTACAACGCCGCTGCCCACCTACGTCGGGCTCACTTCAATCCCTGCAAGAACAAGCGTGGCGGCCGCGGTAAGAAATCCGAGGGTCGCGGTGGCATGGGAGGCGGTAGCTGGCCTTCCATGGACTTCTTGAAGGACTGGATGTTCGAAACATTCGAGATGAACATGAACGGTCGGAACATTGTTCAAAGCTTCGCGCCGGATGCCAACATGGTCTCGTATCCGATTGAGCAGCTCGCCGAGTTCGAACAACCAGGTGCTCAGCCTGACGCTGACTATGATGACTCGTTCGACATCAGTCCAGAGCAAGAACCACTGTATTACGACTTTGAGGGTACCAACCAGATGGCATATCCAGCGCAACCAATCCAACAATTTGCACCTCAACCGCAAGCGCTCACACAGCCACAGGTGCCTTTCCCCATGCAGAGCGGCTCTTACCCTCACGCTCAGCCTATGTCTATCAGAATGCATCCGCAGCATTATACCATGCAACACCAGGCTGCATTCCAGACGGTGCCATATTGAACCTCGTCGCAACACCGCTGCCAACTACGCTTTATGGCAACTGCGACTTCACGACTTCATGACGTTCATGACTTGATGGCTTCACGATGTCTATCTTTAACAGCTACCAGGTCCGACCAAACTCTTTCAACTTTCCCAGATTGGAGATACCTGGACAGGTATTGGGATTCGTTTCGTTTCTTCCGTGTACATAGACAGAAGATTATGCCGAGTGGGATGGTTTCATCCGATGAAGGGAGTTTGGGGTCTGGCTTTCAAATGTGCCGACCAGAGGCTAGGTAGCAAGTCCGCAAAAGACAGACGCTGCTTGGAATTAAGGGGGGGATATCTCGATGCCCCGGCGACACCAGCAGGCCGATGGTTGTTCATGCTACGATGGCGTTGAACGGGCCCGCTCGTCTTGCAACTTCGCAAGCACGTTGTTGATAATATGTACGTATTTATGTCGCGAAGAATTAATCTGTCGCTTCACGGCAACGAAAAGTTCCTGTCTTGTCGAGTTAGTTCGTCAAGTACCAAATGTTTTCACCCAGTTTTTCTTGTTTCTAGAAAGATTCTAATGGTTGCTCCTCCTCGACTGCCGCGGTAGCACGCACTGATTCAACGCCGAACATCAGGTGTCCACGCTTGATGGGTCGATGTGAGTGTAGGTACTGTAGTATCACCATAGACAGCTCAGCTGCCTCAAGCGAATACTCAACAATAACATCATTTTCGGGTTTTACTATAATTATCACTCGCCAACGCCTTCTGGACCAAGACAAACATGCTCTTACGCACCAAGTCCTCAAGCAGCACGTGGCCTTATCTCTCATCAGTATCATCCATCCCATCAGTCTCAGCCAGTCCGCTACCCTGCAACTCATTGCTTACCATCCGACCCTCACGTGCCCACATCGTGCCACGCGTAGCATGACCAGCTTGTAACTGCCTACCCCGCGGCGATTGGTAAATACTCTTCTTGAACCTCTGCCCACGATGAACTGACTCCCACTAAGCTGTCGATCCATCAACTTCCATCTCTAAATTCTCCCGGGGTTGAAGGCCAAGTCCCCTCGGCTCTTTCTTTCCGGATGCGGCATCGCGACCTCCTTGCATGTCCATGGCCAAAGCATCACGGATTTCTTGGGTCACGGGCAACTCCAGTATCTCTTCGACACTTCCCACATTGCCACCTTTACTCGCAAGTCGCGCCAATGCATTCGCCATCTCCTTGATAGCAACATGCTCTTCCAGTTCATGCTGACTCAGCTTGCCCAGCTGCATCTTGGAGTCTCTAGCTGACTTGCCCATCCGCACAATTCTCTTCCTCAGATTCGCAAGAGCAGATCCATCCGTCTTGCCAATCACCCCAGTCATAAGTTGAGCAAAGCACAAGTAGACATCACCACCATCATACCAGCCAGAAACGTTGCGGGCAGGCTCATCTCCGAAGAGACCGCACATGTCAAGGAGGCTTTGCCAGTCTTCATCGACCACAAAGGAAGGCGCAGTACGCTTCAGCAAACAGTCATGCGCCTGCCCCCATGCCTCAGCAGCAACAAGGTACCGAAGCTCAGAGATGTTGTCCCCTCCATTGTTGGTGCTTGAAGCCGCAAAGCGGGCTTTGGACATGTAGATCCATGATTGCGGGATCTTGAGGTCTATCGTCAGACGTTGCCATAGCGAAACATCTGTAGTGGAGGTTGCGGTATCCGGACCAGGAAGGGACCCAGCGAAGCGGTCGAGGAGATCTTGGATCTGTGATTGTCGCATGAAAACGTCAGACACATGCAGGAGAGCATAGATTGCGGACGCGATGTCGTCCTGGGCCGAAAGCTCAGAGGCAAGTGTTTCAGAGAGGTGGTCTGCTTTCTCAACGTCGGTATCGATGGACATATTAGCCTTGATTGTTTGGTAGAAAGTGAAGAGGGCAGAGTGGTCCCATGGCTTAGCTAGTCCCTGGAGCGCAGCTGGGAAAGAGGAGGCATCGACAGTGTCGGTTTTATCGGCAGCGTAGAGCTTGAGGAGTGTCCACATCATGTCGTTCTCTGCGGGCTTGACAGGCTCTTCACCTCGGTCACAGCGGCCTTGGTACTCGCGGACTGCATCTTCGATTCTGGCAGTATTATCGTCACCGCTTTTCTCTTGCTTGCCGTAGAGTAACCCGAGGACGAAGCATTGCAGCCAGTCAAGGTCGTAACGAGTGCTGATGTGGAATGTCTCGGCTCGATCCTCCACTGGAATGGATCTACCTTCCTTACCTTGCGAGATAGAGACACTGCCTGCGCAGATCTCGTACAGAGTTCGAATGTCGAGATCGATCTCAGATAGGGATTTCTGCTCGCGCCACGCATCAATCTGGTGCTTTACATCGTCCATGAAGGTCCGATCCGCGCCGTCGAGTTGAGCGACCAGAAGCATGATTCTATAGTTTTTGCCTCTTTTCAGTAGCTCGCAGGCGCCAGCAATATCATGTGTCGTGAGTCGCAGTACAGCGTCCCGGACTGGATTCGTACCTCTGCCATCTAGCGGTGGAAGAGCAATGTGGTTGGCAATGAATTGTGTCAACCTGTCTTTGCGGACCCTATGCATGAACTCTTTCTGCAGAGGACCAGACAAGCCGTGTGTAAACTCATCCTCGTAGTCGTCGAACAGCACATGAGCTAGGTTGTAAACCTCAGCCACCTCTTTTGTCGTTGCAGTGGACGCGTGTTGGGAGAAAGGAATGGGCCGATGCCGAACGGAGGGGACGGAGCTCTCGAGGATGATTTCGCCCGAGGCAAGAGCAGATTCCAGATCGAGAGTCTGCATACGTTAGTCTTCTGGCCAAGCAAGCGGCTGTTATACCTCACCTTTTCGCCAACATGCTGACCTATCACGATGGCGTCTCCACCACCTCCAGCAATCGGCGACTCCTTCCACGCCGCGTCTTCCACGGGCTTGCTCGTTCGATAGAGGATTTTTCCATCGTTTGTGAAACTCGGCTTGAAGCTCTCATGCCATTGTCGATCTTGCTCACTTATTTTCTCGTCATCAGGGCGGAAGGTCTTGGAACGTTTCGAGTAGGGGAGCTAGGAAACACATAGTTTTAGCAATTTTTCTTATTATTGATCGACTAACCTAAATACATCGTGACAGGGTTTCGTGATAATGTTATATCAAAGTAACAACTGGCTTCTTCCAGTCTCGCTCAACCGGATGCATCAGTTCGTCCTTGATGTACACATCACAATTTTGAGATTGAGAAAAGGTGACAAATGCTCGTGAAAGGGGAGTTATACCTCAAAGTCAGGCTCAGCAACCTTGTTGGCTTTCTTGCTTGGTTTGAACATCGAGTTCATGATGTCAATGCTGCTTCGGAAGTTGACTTGAGGGACAGACTTGGGTTTGATGGGCGAAAACGCCTTGTCGAGTATCACTTTGCTTTGCGCTTCTCGAAGGATGTCTCTGTTCTGTTTGCGGGGACTAATCGTTCGTTGAAGCTGCTCTGCCCAGTCGCCTTCAAGGTCGAGAAGTGGCTTTCCTGGTGTGCCAGGTGCGCTGGCTTTGAGCGGCGATTTCTGCGGGCTTAGTAGGGATGGGTTGCTAGGAGGGAGAGAGCCGGGCATTGGTGGGCTCTGCTCGTCTTCGGACATCAAATCATGTTCTGAAACGGCTGATTGATCGGAGCCGTCATCAAACTGCTCATCAGCAGGGTCGCTCTGCAAGTCTGAACCCTCTTCGGTTGGCGTGATGTTCTTGTTGCCGAAGTGACCAGGTACGTTCTTGAAAGCAAAAGTGTCGTCTTCATCGTCTGACTCGGAATGATCATCGACCTCCATCACCGAGGCGTCAGCGGACTTGTCAATGGATTGGGGTGGAAGGCTGAGCTCACTCTGGTCCATCATTGACTCTTCATCCTCATCATAGTCCAAGCCGTAGCGAGTATAATGAGGCACCTCGAACTTCCAGGTGCCAGTCTCTGGTATGTAGTCGACGAAAACTGTGCCATCCATCCGTCTGAGTCGATTGACATGCTTGTCAAACACCGGACCTTGGGTATCCTGAATAGGTTTGCCTTTGGATCTCGGCCACGAGTTCTCGATGGTGATGGTGGACGGTACGTTCAAGCCACGACCGACTGGAGGTTTGGTGGTTGGGTCAGGGTAGACGGTCACTGATCGGACTCGAATCTCGACAATCTCCTCGTACAAACGGCTCAGGTCAAGTGTAGTGAGGTCAACTTCACCATCGAAGTTGACGAAACCGCAACCCTGGCGACCAACTCTAAAGTTTTTGAACGATTTGGCTTGTTCTCGCGGCATCTTGTTTATCTCCTGTCGCGATGGGCTCATCCAGTATTCACCAGGCGTTGGATCTGCGTTTGCATTAGCCTTGACAGGCTTCTGGCTGACTTGGTGCGACTCGCGATCTTCAGGCACTGCCTGGAGACCAGTGCCTGAGGCGCCATTTCGTGACGATGTTGACGGTGTTGCATCATCATCAGAATCCTCGGTACGCTGCAGAGCGCCTGTCTCTCCATTGAGTGTACTCTCCTGCACGTTGTTATCGAAGCTAACTCTCTTGGATAGTTTTCGTGTCGGTTCATGGTTACCATCTGCCTGCTGAGCAGGTGGTGTAGGCGTGTCACCATTGGCGGAAGGCTTTGGGGCCGGCAGGGCCGGCACCGCTGCAGGACGACTGAACAAGTCTTGTCTTATTGAACGGTCAATAGTGAGCCGCTTGATGCTGCCGCCCGAGTTTCGATGAGATGGGACAAAGGCATTGGGCTTCCAAATGTCATCCGAGTCGGAAGAATACTGCGAGCGGAGGTTCTGGACGGATGCGCTTCTGTTAAAAGAGCGTCCAAAGCTTCCACCCGACCAGCCTCTGCTGCCGTACATGCTGCCACTCAATGGACCACCGCCCGGCGTACTGGCAGCACTGTTGGGGGTGCCGTAAGTGGAGTAGCTGAGCCCATAGCCACCACTTCGTCGGGGTGGAGTGTTGTATCGAGACTGGTTGAGACGGAGGGATGGCAGCGGCTTCATCTTGCTCTCTTCCAGCTTCTTTGTGGCTGTCAAAGGCGTGAAGACGGGCTTGGAGTTCTGGTCATTAGGAGCAGGCAGACCAGTCCATATTGAGGATTGCCCATATGGATTTGGATCCAGCAAAGAGGCGTGCTTGACCTCCTGTTGATTCGGGTTCTGTTGCTGCTGGTTATTCTGCGACGCACCAAAGAGGCCACCGCCCATTGAGTTGCCAAACAGTCCGCCGCTCTGTTGGTTGTTGTTAGTCGAGGTACCACCAAACAATCCCCCACCTGTGTTGGTACTTGTGTTGCCGAAGAGACCACCTGCAGGCTTGTTCTGTGTGTTCCCAAAAAGGCCCCCAGACTGCTGTTGCTGGTTGTTGTTGGCGCCTCCAAACAGACCTCCACCCTGGTTGTTGTTGTTGGTGGAAGTGTTTCCGAACAAGCCGCCACCGGTGCTGGTGCTGGTATTCCCGAAAAGTCCGCCGGCAGGCTTATTCTGGGTGCTCCCAAACAGTCCACCACCCTGGTTCCCAGTGTTGTTATTCTGGCCGCCGAAGAGACCACCTCCAGCTCCGGTGTTGTTTTGCTGGTTGGTGTTGTTCTGCCCAAAGAGACCACCGCCGGTTGATGTGTTGTTGGTGTTGCCGAAGAGTCCTCCACCAGACGAGTTCTGTGTGTTCGAAGTGCCGAACGCTCCTCCGGTTTTGTTTCCGAACAGTCCTCCACCACTCTGGTTGTTGTTGCTGGTGCTCCCAAACAGGCCACCGCCAGAATTGTTCTGCTGGGTGTTGTTGTTCTGGCCAAAGAGCCCACCGCCTGTGTTAGATGCATTGTTTGCAGTGCCGAACAATCCACCGCTCGTCGCACCAGACTGTTGGGTATTGTTTTGCTGGCCGAAGCTGAACCCAGTAGATGGGGTGGTCGTGCTGGTGTTTCCAAACAGACCGCCTGCTGGCTTGTTCTGGGTGCTCCCAAAAAGCCCACCACTTTGCTGCTGATTGTTGTTCGAGCCGAAGCCACCGAAGCCACCAGTTGTAGCGGTGTTATTTGAGGTGCCAAACAAGCCGCCGCTTGCAGGGGCAGAAGTTTGTTGCGAGCCAAATAGACCTCCAGCAGGCTTGTTCTGGCTGCCGAACAGACCGCCACCGGTGCCAGCCGAACTCCCGAAGCCGCCCGAGGTTGCTGTGTTGCTACCAAACGCACCTCCAGAGGTCGCAGCTGAGCCGAAGAGACCGCCACCTGTGTTGCCGCCGCCGCCAAAGGCGCCCCCGGTGCTAGTGCTTCCAAAGTTGGTCTGGCCAAAGGCGCCAGTGCCTCCTTGGCCGTTTCCAAACTGTCGACCTCCTTGGTAATCTGCTAAACGCAGCTCCTCGAGAGAGTATTTCTGGTATGGTTGCATGAAAGTAATGGTCTGGTAATTGACGGTGGAGCCATTGGCCTCTTTCTCCGACCATGGCTGAAATGGAGGGCCGTTGGTGCCTTCAGCGGGAGGGACCGCATTCTGGCCTAGGGCTGTGCCGGAGCCAAAGGCGTTGTTGGTGGCGCCGAAGCCGCCAGTGGTGCCGGTGCCGCCAGCACCGAAGAGTGGCTTGCTTTGCGATGACCCAAAGGCGGGCGTGGTTGTGTTGGTGTTGTTGTTGGAGCCGAAACCGCCAAATGCTCCGCCAGAGGAAGTACCGCCGCCGAAAACACCACCACCTGTTGTGGCACCACTGCCAAATGCGCCAGTTGAGCCGCTCGAGCCGCCGAAGCCGGTAGAGTTGTTATTGGAGGTATTTCCAAAGAGGCCACCGCCGGTGGTTGTGCTAGAGCCGAAGCCAGTGGCGGCTGGCTTGCTTCCGAAGAGGGAGGATCCTGCGGTATTGTTGCTTCCGAACGCACCTGTAGAAGAGGAAGTTAGTTTTGGGTCAATGAGAATTGATGCTGTAGCTGGGGGCGTCGTGTCCTTCGCATGCGCTGAGCCACGGCGAGGAATGGGTTTCTTCAGCCTGCCAGACGGTGTTGCCATGGCACGGTATACTGCAGAGACAGCGAGCTGACCAGCAAGCAGCGCAAGTACAGTGCATAGTTCTCCGACTACCAGGCAGCCAGCTCTACGCGAGGTTTGTGTTTTTTTTCCCGTCTTTGTCTGCGCGTGGCACGTGGTGAAGGTTGACTCAATGCGTACCTCCAGTCGAGCTTCCAAAGGCACCTCCGCTTGCACCACCACCGAAAGCACTTGACGTGTTATTGTTACTGCCAAAGGCAGAAGTTGACTGACCAAAGCCTGGCAGACAC
>Ga0066648_10000138_pt1 | contig 49213 bp, 43 predicted proteins | sample CryGeyCG12114_NA_FD_59537 | JGI IMG/M metagenome (GOLD analysis project Ga0066648, IMG submission 59537) | Groundwater microbial communities from aquifer - Crystal Geyser CG19_WC_8/21/14_NA | ecosystem: Environmental > Aquatic > Deep subsurface > Groundwater | place: USA: Utah: Grand County... | reverse complement strand
CAAATCGTCCATGCGCTCCATCATATTCAGCAACTACGTGGCCAAAGATGTGCGAAGACTGGGCGCGACCATCGACGTCGAGCATAGCCATGCCCGCTTCATGGGAAATCTCACCCTCAACCTGTGGGACTGTGGAGGGTAAGGTACTTCACCAGATGTGTCACACCATATCACATGCTAACGGTCGTAGGCAAGATGCTTTCATGGACTCTTACCTCAACACACAACGCGAGAACGTTTTCAGCGATGCCCAGGTGCTCATCTACGTCTTCGATATCGAGTCGCGCGAAGTCGATCGCGACCTTGACACCTATGGTGCAGTCATCGCAGCCCTGAAGGAGTACTCTCCCACAGCCATGGTCTTCTGTCTCGTTCACAAAATGGACCTGGTCCAGAACGAACACCGCGAACGAATTTACGAAGAGCGCTGCCGAATGATCTTGGCCAGAACCGAGGGCATGAGTCTCGAGACCTTTGCTAGCAGCATCTGGGATCAGACACTCTACAAGGCTTGGGCTGGCATTGTCCACAAGATGATCCCCAATCTGATGGTGATTGAGAAGTTCTTGAAGGCATTCGCCCAGCAGATCGAGGCCGAGGAGATCGTTCTGTTCGAGAGGAGTACCTTCCTCACCGTCACCAGTGTCGACAATGCCAATCCGAACAGCAACCCCAACCCTGACCGCCATGAACGCATATCGAACATCATGAAGTCCTACAAACATACTGTGGCTCGCTCAACCAAGGGTCCCTCCTCTTCTTCCGTCTCTGCCGCCGGCTTTGTGCTCTACAAAGTGCAAACACCAAGCTTCAATGCCTTTCTAGCAAGATTCACCCCAAACACATACATTGCCGTAGTGGTACCTCCGGGCGAAGCTGCTTTCAACTGCGCTGTTCTGAACACTATGATGGCTAAAAGTGCCTTTCTGCAGAAGACTGGTGTTGAGGGATGAGAAATGAACAACGAGCGCAGTACCGTCCTCACAATTCTTCGTGACTGAGCAAGTTACAAGATTTTGCAGCCTGTGGTCGACCCACAACCCAGAACCTGCGCAAATATGCGGACCAGAGTTGACACGCCCAGGCACCCGACTTCGGTCTATAAATTCTACGTGCTGTCCTCGTTCCTCCCATACAAACCTTCAGCGCCAGATACGAAGCGGAAGGGACACCTTCAATCAACCACTCCATCCGTCAAACGCCAGCAACAGGATTATGAAGCCGTTGACGCCCCTCTTGGCAGTGATGTCTATATCTCATGCTGCGACCATCGCTCCATGGCACGGAGCTGCTACAGTATCCGCGTCGTCCTTTGCACCTACCGTTGCACCTACCGCGAAAGCTGCCGTAGGCGCCAAAACGGATCCTGATCCCATCACGGACTTGAAACCCCTCCTTTCCGGCCCACCGATCCGATGTACCTCAAGCCTCGGCCGAGATAGTCCAGCCTGCACCGACTGGCTCGACACCATCATCTCCCTCGACCTCCTCACAAACCTCACAGACCGCTGGGCAGCCCCGAACACTCCTGAGTGGGTCTCCGAGATGGTGGAAGAAGTCAACGTCAACGGCGGAGACACTGACGCCGGCGCTCACATGGAAGATGAACCCGATGCGGTATCGCTCTTCGCCGTCGATCTCAAAAAGGGCAAGCACAGAAAGAAGAAGGGTAAATGTAAGAGTTTCACCAAGGATTTCTGCTGTGCCATGTCTTGGCTGCTTCTGCCGATCGCTTGTTGCGTGACCTGTAACACTGGAGGGCCGATGGGAAATGAAGGCTAGACCTGCGCGATTGGCGGGAGGAAGCACAGAGCATGTGGCCTGGTCTGTTCATTTCTATTTGGATCAGACGGATGTCTCCACGTAGCGAGGTGGTTAAAATCGACAGAAGAATGCAATATTCATAGCGAAAGCAGATCCCCATCGTCTCGACGTCTGGTTATGCATCTGGCAACAACCTTCAATAGATTAGTTATTACAATCTGTATGCATGCATGCACCCCCGCACGCTGCCTTTGCTTCGGTACACTTTCCATGGTACTCCCACTGTGAAGAGATATATGATACACAAACCAGTAGAACCTTCCTCGGTCTCGTGGTCTCACACACAGCGATCCTAAATGTTCCATATTGACCCTTCTCCGAACCAACCTCTTGGCTTGTCCTTCTCTTTCCCCGTTCCTCTGGCGGGCGCTTCTGCCTCGTCCTCGTTGCCGCCGTCGACTGTACCGCGGGCATCACTTCGTACGGCGCTAGATTTCTGGATCGCAGTACCCTCCTCCTCGGCTATGACTGCACCAGGCCCGGTCCCGGCACGCGTCGTACTAGGACCTCGTTGATCCCCGCCATCGTCCATCCTGGCTTCAACACCGCCACTCAAAGCACCAGAGTAGTTCTCGTCTCCAGTGAACGTGATCGGCGGTCTACTCGCGACGCCCCACATCGGGCCGTTGTCGTTGTTGTTCTGCGTCGTCGAGATGACGCGTTTGACGGCTGCGTCTTTCTCGAGGTCGGTGGAGGCATTGAAGTGTTTCGGTGGGGGTGGGGGCGAGGTGTACCGGTCTTGGGAGGTCGCGGTGAAGAGGTGCGCTGGGACGGATGGGGGAGCGGGAAGACATAGGTCGGTGGATATGCTTTGGAGGGAAGGGGGTCTGTTCGGTGCGGCATGTATTCGGGGCGGGGCCAAGGTTATGTGGTTTGAGTCATTCTCGTTGATGTTAGATGCTCCAAGTCCGACAAGGGACTTCACTTCGCTTGGGTAGGTCGGTGCTGAGTCCGAGTCTCGAGGGAATGAGCGACTCGCAGGCTTCATTTGAGTGTGGCTGGTATTATTCTGCTCTCCATCGATACCTGCAACAGGGGCTGACGCGTGGGCACTGTTGATCGAGCTCAACTGCTGTTGCGCTCGTGGTACAGTTTCTGAATCAGCTACACTATACTGCGGCCAATCACTGTCCGGCTCTTTTGGTTGGCCCTCTACCGGATCCCAAGAGCCCCAGATTCCCGGGATTGCTGGTTGTTTCAAGCCCATGAACATAGGTAGAAACTGCTTCCGGAACCGCTGTTGTGCCGGTGTATCATTTCGTACAGCTGGCGGAGACGTGGCTTGCTCCGCACGAAGCTCTGAGGTTATATGCGCTGTACCACTGGGATAGATTTGCTCGGGTGCTGTGTTCCCCCATCCTACGATATCGAGGCTTTTGGAGCCAGGGTGACCGCCCAAATCCCCGGCAGCTGCGAATGCCCCTGCGTTGTAGGCTTCTGATTGTGTTTGTCGCTGGCCCGAGGGTAGTCATACCTCAAAGTTCAGTAGATCTTCGAACAGAAACGAATTGCTGATACCACCTTGAGGAGGGAATAACTGCTCGAATTGCTCATAGCCGTAATCAATAGGCGGTACCCCGGGGTGATCCATCGCATGTTGCATGTAACTGGGTGTACCCGCTGTCATGTCGTTGATTGATGGTAGTCTGTCTGCATCTGGTTGCTGCACAAGAACGTTTCCGAGACGCCCATTGCCGAGAACCATGTCCCCATTCCCGTTCACGCTTGTTGGAACTGCATCATTACCACTACCAACGCCAGCGCCCATATCACCGTCACGGTGGCTCGATCGGAGCGACAAGGAGAAGGAATTGTCTGAGCCAACAAAGCTTTCTAAGAACTTCGGAACGTCAAACTTCTGCCGTTTCATTGCATAGGTGAAGCTGCCATCATTGGTTTGAAGAGGATTCGGAGTTGATGCAGGCCCTCCAGGAGTAGTGCTCGAGTCGTCTTCTCGAGCTCGCTTTCTGTAGTTCTCCATATCCCTTTGAGCGGATAGTCGTGCCTGCTCAGCCAGTAGTGAGGTGAGTAACCGTACGCCTCGCATGGCGATCATGCTGTTCTCAAACCTGTTCAGCATCTTGATAGTCGTTTCGACATGCTTGCGATGCTCTTCAAACTCAGGGTCTGTGGTCTGGCGATGGAATATATCAAGTGACAATGTGATGCCTGAAGCAACCATAAATGCTTGATCGATCCACAACATCGGTCCCTCGCCAGTGTCCAGTGCTTGCCTCGCCTCTTTCAGTATCGTCTTTGAAGCTTCCATGCACGTCTTTCGGGTGTGCTCAAAGGTCGGATCTGTTAGTGACTTGCCGAGGAAGCTTCGGTGCACCATGATCGTCTTATGCGCGAAGCACAAGGCCAAGCTTCTTCGGGCCCAGGGTATCCACTCTGGCCACTCGGGGCGTATTGATTCTGTCATAGAGAGAAACGATGGCACGCCTTCCCGTTCTAACGCTCTCATCTTTGCATCGTGATGAAGCACTTGTTCGTATTTTGTGTATAGTGTGCTGGCACTCGTCAATGCATCGTGCGCTTGAGGCAGTATCCATGCCATGTCGTTAATGCATCTGGCAAAGGATGTCGAGGACGGCTCGTGCGCTGGGACTGGAAGTAAAGTTCGATCGTCAATGTGTTGTGGCCGAGAGGTGGAGTAATGTGATCGCTGTATTGTATACATCTCACTAAACGGTATAGAGAACCAGTCTTGGTTACAGAGTTGACCCCACACACGGCGACCTACTTCTCTCCGGATGATCTTTTCTCTTTTGGCAGGTGTCAGATCATGATCGTTAAGTATGCTTTCGTCCGCTTCTGGGCCGAGACGTTGCAAACCAAGTCCTTGCGCAATCTTCAGAGCAGCTCCATGTAGAGTGGATTGTGTGTTGCTGAACCCCAGAATGTGCCCAGATATCGTGAGCACGCAAACGGTTTGAACAGACCATAGATGATGTCGCCACATGTAGTCACCCAGATTCAAACAACTCAGTGCTGCCTTGTACCATTGACGAGTGAGCTGATGGCGTTCTGCTTTGGAGAAGCCCCAGGACGATGTCTCGTGGTCATGGGCACACGCCATGCTGCCTGCCATAATCGAGAAGAGTAGTGCGGACCATCTCAAGTCGACATTTCTGATCTGAAGGCCACTCGGGCCCTGACAGTGTGATTGTAGTTCTCTGCGGAACGAGTCGCCATGAAAACAGGCATGGTACCAGAGGACGTGGCTGATATGGTACTCGACTAGGTGGGTTATCTGTTCGCGCCTCGGCAGAAGTATTTGAAGGAAGGAGATCTGCTGAGCCTTGGTATTTCCAAAGCCATTGGAATACTCTTGCTCAGGGCAAGGGGGTTTCTGATTGTTCCTGAAGGGTTCCTTCAGTATATCAAAGGATTTGACCTGGTAATCAGCGAGATTGCCTCTACCCCACGTGAGGAATTCCAAAACGGAGGGTTCTTTCTCCTCGCCAACCTGAGACCGCGGGGGCCTTGGCATTCCTGGGCTCGCATGGTTCACATGGTTCACCAGGCCTTGCTGGGGGCGGGAGGCGGAAGACGCGTCCGACTTTCGGTGGAAAGGATGTGCTACAGGATTGGGTGTTTGAGTGGCGTCTAGCAAGCTCGGGCTTGCGCGACTACCATCGACATCGTTAGAAGACGATGGCGAGTCTAGGCCACCTTTCTCGGGTCGAGGGTATGTTCTATGCTTTTTCGGGTCGTATCCTCCTTCAGGCCATTCTCGAGTACATTTCTCAGGCTCGCCACGTTTGATGCAGCGACTGCAAGGTAAGTTGCGATCACATTTCTGCCGTCGCATCGAACATTCTGTACATGTTTGCCGCTCCTTTGGCATGACTAAGGTTTGGCAATGATAGCACGAGCTTTGTACGCGATTATGTACAACATGAACGTACAATTGTGATCATGTACGAAGAGTCAAGTGGGGAAATGCGAGACGAGGCGAGGACTCGGATGACCCAAGATTCTGGCGCCAGATTTCTGTCGGTGCGAAGTGGGCTGCTCTGATGTTCCGTACTACGTGATCATGACGCGTTCCGCACGCGTCATTTAGTTTCCTCATATTAGCGCACGCAAAGCAGGCCTATCGACAGCGGCGGAAGCTTACGGCAGCTCAATACTCTCTGGTTATTACTTGTACGCTGCGTCTTAGAGGAGAACCAAGTCGTTTCGCCTGCTTCACAAGGCCCCTGTCTACGAGACAGTCTTCGGGATGACGAGTCTGTGGCAGGTGGCATATAAGTACTGGGGACATGTTCGTTACATCCATTTACTCCCAAACCAGAAGAACCAGCAGATTAAGGTCTAGAAGCACCTCTTGCGTCGGACTTTCCGGCTCCCACCTTAGGCTGCTCACTGCTAGCAATACGGTCTCGATGAGGTGAGAGTGCGTGAACTTATCGTTTATCGTTGAGTACCTAACAGAGCGGATAGAGCTGACGTGTCGGGCAGCATCTCTGCTTACAGTCATCCTTGCATGAGACTGTAGGGAGTGGATTGCCTGAAGGCATGGTGTCAGCTTGGTGTCTGCTTTGGAAGCCTGTAACCACTTGCTTCAGACCCACACTTGAAGCAGAACCGAAATCTGACCACCTTGAATTCAGGGCTCCGCGAAGATCAGTTGCAAGGTTGAAATCCAGGAACAAGCCAAGCAAATCGTAGATCGCGGGTCTGCTCTGGGTTTCACCAGGGGCCCATCGGCGATGCGAATCCGGCAGTCGGAAACATCAAACTATCGTGATGTCAAACCAGCCCACTCGTGATAAAGAGAACGGTGATACCGAGCATTTTCTGACAGGTGAACATGTTGGGCAGGCTGGCGGATTATTGATGGTTTCCAGCATATGCTGGCATGTGTTACCTGCATAAATCTTTACCGGTGCTTAAACTTTAATCAGCATCCCGACCGGGACAGTCACGCTTCTCCTGTCCGTCTAGTAGTGTACACGCCCTCACTTCCTATTCGTCAAATGCTATACTATCATGAGGATGAATTGACTCCTGCCAGTCGGGGTCCGCATCATGCTGTTTCATCGGCATTTGGGTATTCTCTACATTTGGGCGTGAGCATGTTTTGCAAGCTGAACTTCGTTGCTGAGACAAATTGAGTCCGACATGTCCGAGTGGCTGGATTGACTGTCACCAAGCATTATCGCCGCCCACCTAAAATAGCTATCGTGACAGCGTTGCGGGGCCCAGAGCAGCGCAGCAGCTCCGATCGCCCACGCCGTTGCTACTTGAGGATCTCCAAAGACGGAGAAGCATCTCAACGATGCAACAGACGGGGAAGGATGACTTGCATGCATGCTAGGCCCAGATCGCTATGTTGTTGCAGTCGGGGCCATTCAAGCAGGACAAGTAGAAACGGGCCAGTATACGCAATGTTCGCTTGTGCCCGCATGCTAGTAAACGTTATAGAGTCAGGCTAGTCCAAAGTCACCGACAGCCACAAACAAAAATGGTTGTCTGGCTGCAAGAGTGACAGACTGAAGTCGTAAACATCGTCCTGCGATATGCCACACGAGCGTGAGGGACGGTCTAGATCAACAGAAGACTAGCCAGATAAGAGGCAGCTCAAGAGGCAGCGGCTAGGCGTAGCGAAGTACTTTCGTTGCAATTGTCGCCGTTAGAGCATCCCTATCCACCTTTCAGCCTGCACGTTTTGTCGAGAGCGCGCGCACTGGTTTTTGCGCTACCCACACCAAGTAGCACGAAGCCAATCCCACGTCGCGAGCTCAACAACACCGACGAAACTCAAAACGTGTCCCACTTCACCACTGCAACGTTATATCATAGGTCGTTCGCACTTGTTGTGTCGTTTTCAGCCAGATCGACACCTGCACCTAACACCTCGTTCAACCCTCATGAGTGTCTTGACCGTCACCAACACGGTGCCTGACCGAGCCTTCACCATCCCCGAAGGCTCTCTGACTAGCGCGCCTACTCGAAGATTACCCCAATCCCAAACACCAGCCGAACTGTCTTCTTACACCAGAACGGTTTCTGCACAGAGTCAGCCTGCAGCCGCAAACGCACATCGACACTCGAGAACGGGCTCGTCCTCTACTTTACCTGCGAACCCTTTCGCAGCGCCCACACCCAGACAACACGTTCGACATTCTCACATACCATCTACTTCTTCTCAGTCAAGTTCGTCGCGCCCTTCATTACGCTCGCCGGCCAACATGCAGAGGCAAAGCACGACAGGCTCGGCTTCAAATACCAGCCTACCGCGTCGATCGACATCCGGCCGATCTGTAGCCACCAACAGTCCCACCTCATATGTTACGTTGATGCGCAAACAGAAGGCGACAGTATGGTGCGACCGATCGCAATCAATAGATGCTAGGATGGCAGCCCAACAAAAGGCCGCAAAGCAAAGAGCCGTCCTCGAGGTAGTAGGCACAAACTCCCAACGCACGAGCACAATAGGTTCGGGTGGTGTAGTGGGCAAGATACGGCACGGCGGCGTTCCGAAAGCACAACAGTATACCTCTCCCAACATGAGCGGTGTTAATGTGCCTACGAGACTACTCGCGTTCGACATGCAGGGTGAGGATGAGCCCGAGGGTCGAGTGCTGGGCGACAATAGCATGGTTCATGCACGATCGGGCAGCGGAAAGAGCAGCATTCACAGTGCAAAATACAGAAGTGGATATCCACGAGCACATACTACTCCCCCCGATGGTGGTTCACCGGCTCATGAAGGCATACCTGAGGTCGGGGAAACACCCAACCAAGAACAGCAGAAAGAGAACCTTTTTGACGGTTCAAAGATACGGCAAGCCACGAACGTCGACTCTGAAGAGGAAGACTCGTTCGGAGAATTGAAGGAGATGGCTGGTCCCAACTCGAAACAGCATGCTATGGACCAGAAGGCCAAAGAAGAGGAGCTGAGAAGGAGAGGCAGTGTTGACGAAAGAACGACTACTATGAAATCGACGCAGCGGTTATTTATCGCAAACCCTGACATCGACAGCGACTAGCCGTACGTTGGACCGATGGATAATCACGAATGACAGGTTTGGACTTTTCAAGATTAATGAGCAATAGTGTATGGAAGCGTTCCTGAGATTGTGCATAGCATGTACACTATGATAGCGCAGCAAATGTAGCTACTTACGTCAAATGTATCCTGACACCTTGGTTGTGCCAGCGTCCTACTAGTATCTCGTTTTGTGGAGGCTGACGCAACGCCAAGCTGAACTATTCTTCACGTCACAGATCAGTACTTGTGACTCTTCTTACCCGGTGCTGCGTCGGAGGGCTTGGGAGGTGTAAGGACGCAAGGAGCCATACAATCAGGCTCTGTTCGGAGAAGCTTTCCGCCCCAAGTCACTTCTCACAAAATTTCTGCATACCGTGCAGTGGATGGTCCTGCTCGTACCTACCAAGAACTCACTATATCAACCCAGTCCGTCATGCCTGGAAGCCCAACAGAACCTAGCGCTGCCGCCACTCAAGCTGTTCAGGCTGTGATGCGACATCACATAAAGAGAACGGAAACAAAAGCCCGAGCCAAGTCATCAACACGAACTGCCCCTGGCACTCCTGTGTCGCAGCTCAAGTATCTACATCGTTTTCTCTCCCTGTCTGCATAGTCACGCGCCTGTAGCCCATCCATCTCTGATTCTACTGACACTCTGAACGGCATTCACGATGGTTTTGTTCACTACTGGTTTGCGCCAGGCTACGGCCAGGCTCTCCACAGTCGCCGGAAAAGAGTGCCGATTGGCTTCCCCAGGTTTTCGACTGGCTACTAGCTGCATACCATTGCGGCCTTCAAACCTTCGTCAAGTCAACCACACTTTCACCAGAGCATTGTTCACGACATCAACGACGTCGTTTGAAGAAGGGACTAAGAGTTCGGCGATCGCTCGACGATTGACGGACCCAGAACATGTCGAGCAAACGGCGCGGTTACGAGAGTTTGGGGTGAGTTAGAGATCGTCATCCGCCTTGTTAGAATACTCGAATGATCTAGTTCGAAAGTCTATCGTGTTGTGAACTTTCACTTATTAGGTCTCGTTTCTAGCTCGACAACCGTGTCTATATTGTGACGGGAGGTGCTCGTGGTCTGGGCTTGGTATTGGCCGAAGCACTCGTTGAAGCTGGAGGACATGGTAAGCTTTCCCACTTTCGAGTCTGTCATGCCTTACAGCACATTTGTTTCTCTGCGTTGTCTACCTCGTTGCCTCAGGCCTACACTGACACACTACGATACATAGTGTACTGCCTCGATCGGCTCAATGAGCCTGATGCTTCTTTCTACGAGACGCAAAAGCGTCTTCTCGCATCAGACTTCGAGGGGTCCCTGCACTATAAGCGCGTTGACGTCCAGGACGCGAAGGATCTGGACTGGGTAATCTCCGAAGCGGCGGCTGCGCATGGCCGCATGGATGGCTTAATTGCAGCAGCAGGTGTGCAGAATGTGACACCTGCGCTGGAGTATCCGCCGGAAAAGATTAGCGAGGTGAGCAAATCCCTCTTTCTGGCTTCGTCCTGCATATTACTATTCACGATTTGGCAAAGATGATGACTATGGTCTGACCAGTACTAACCCAGTCAGATGATGGACATCAACTACAAAGGCGTATACCTGTCTGCCGTCGCCTGCGCCAAGCAGATGATCAAGTACCAGACGCCAGGAGCCATGTGCTTGATCGGCAGTATGTCAGGTCTGATCGCGAACAAAGGCCTCATAAGCTCCGTGTACAACTCTAGCAAGGCTGCCGTGATTCAACTAGGAAGGAGTCTCGCGATGGAGTGGGGCCAGATCAAGGAGTTCGAAGGTTTGCGAGACGAAAGCATGGCTGGGAGCAACGCAGACCGGAAAAGAGGTATAAGGGTCAACGTTTTGTGTCCTGGCAATATTGTGACGCCGGTAGGTGAGAGTTATTGAAGTTAAGGTGATTGTTGTTGATATCTTGGCAGATGGTTCGAAAGAACTTTGAAGATGACCCGGGGTTGAGAGCGCTATGGGAGAAGGAGAACATGATGGGTAGGATATCCGAGCCAGAAGAGTACCGTGGTGCTGCATTGTTCATGTTGAGTGATGCCAGCAGTTTTATGACTGGGAGTCATTTGGTTGTTGACGGTGGGTACACAGCTTGGTAGGTGCCATGGCTGGGTGTGAGCAAAGGCGCAATGCGAGTTTGATGACTTTTGTCAGCCGGTTGGGTCTCCAGAGAGACAGTGTCTCGAAGGCTGAGACGGACATCGCGCTGAGGTCGAGCACTATACAGTATTGAGAGGATGATGAACGCGGATGGAAGTGGCCCAAGAATTCGTCAGGGACTTAGCCTGATATGTCCAGAAAGGCGTCGAGGGTCTCAAAAGTAATTCACATTTTTCCTTCCCACCAGATATTTTGGGTTGTCCCTCACTCCATTTTCACTTTTTGTACTCTCTCAACCCACTAGCTGTACCCCGATCTGACAAATTTCCCTTTGTGCCACACACATTCATCTTCCCCCAGAGTGTGGGTAGACATGTATGTCCTCCAAGACTGCATGACGTACCTGGAAGCCCGGTGTTCAGATCGCGGTGTGGAAGAGTCCTCTGCCGCTCAAAAGACGGCGATGGTGCCGCTGAAATGGCACACCACTTTTTCATCTGGTACATCAATACTAGTGTCCGAGATGTTGTTTCGTTTTAGGGAGCGTGATAGGAGGTGTTTTTGCACTTTTGTGCACTTTTGGTAGCTTACGGGCCGAAGCGTGACGTTAGATGATCGCGAACTCTCCTTCTAAAGCTTGCCGTAGAGCTAGAAAGAGGAACGCGAGTCTTGGGGCATGGCGCGCCTTACCATCACAGTGATCAATATTTGATCCTCATCGCTATAATGCTGCGCAGTAGACTGCAGGTCACTTGCTGCGATGTGTTCGTTGCTCGGGCAGGTACCATCTTCAACAATGGCATCAGTGAGAAGAGCACGGTGTGAGAATGACTAAACTTGAAGATTCGACAAATAGGCATAGCGTATGCGTGCCTGCAACCCGATTGCCATGTGATTCGTAGGTATCACATCAAGCCATTCCGGTTACAGCCCTCGATTTGCGGCTGAGCATGAATCGAGGAGCGGCTGCCTGCGAAGCTTTGTGTTCGTCGCTTCTACACAAGATGCTCCAGCATAATGGCAACCATACCATCTATCACGATTGGAGGCTGATAGCGGATCTGTGTCCTGCCAGTTCCTTGTCACCCATCGCATCAACGACGATCAGTGATGACACGAGCTTCACGTATGCGCTTACCAAATGGATGAGCGACATTGCAAAAAGCGAAGGTTGAGCGGTGGACAAGAGCAAGGATCTCGGACAACGTCCCGGCCTACGCCAGACTCAATCGGCGGCGCTTCTCACCAGCATCTAGCACAGCCGGACTATGAGCACCACCAGTCCGACGCTGCCAGCGCAGTCGACCGAACCGTGAACGAGAATGGCAACACGAACGGCGCCAGAAGCTACAGAGGCACTGTCGCTGATGGCCATGCCGTTGTACACCAAGGCGACTACCACGGCGTAACCAACCATTTCTATCATCAGAACCAATTGGCAAAAGAGCCTGACACGGTCAAAGTCGAGTTGATGAAGTCCCTTACCTTTGCTCGAATGGATGCTCGTCTTCACAATGTTGCGACAGCCTTCCCGAAGACGTGCGCCTGGCTGTTCCGTCATCGAAACTTTCTATCTTGGAATGACGAGAGCAAAGTTCATGAACATAACGGCTTTCTGTGGATCAAGGGCAAACCTGGATGTGGCAAATCTACTATCATGAAGAGTGCTTGGGCATGGGCCAAAAGGAGGTGGTCAGGCGAATGGACAATCGTTAATTACTTCTTCAATGCACGTGCGCCTGGTAGCCTTGAAAAGTCGAGCCTAGGTTTATATCGGTCGTTGGCGCACCAATTGCTATTAGCTCTGCCTCAGTTTACAAACACTTTCACTGGAATCTTTTCTTTCAAGGTCAGAGAAGGTGTTGTGGAAGATTGGACCGAGCATGAGCTTCAAAACTTCTTGGTTGACGTTGTAAAGAGCACGAACAGGCCAACGTTGTGTCTGTTCATCGATGCACTAGATGAAGGCGACGAAGACGATGTACGTACGATGGTCGAATTCCTGGAAGAGTTGGCCACGCATGCAGACGAACATGTCCCGCCACTTCGGATTTGCCTGTCAAGCCGTCATTACCCCCATATCAGCATACTAAAGGGACTCGATCTTGTTGTTGAAGACCAAAAAGCCCATGATGCCGATATCGAACTTTTCGTGCAAAACAGACTTCTCGGATCGGACGACGAACGAACACATGAACTGCGGACCAAAATTTGTCAGAAGTCAGCAGGGATTTTTCTCTGGGTAGTGCTCGTTGTCCCCATGCTTAACAAGATCCACGACCAAGGGTTAGGATTCGATGCAATGCAGCGGCGGCTAGACCAGGTCCCTCCTGGTCTGAAGGGTTTGTTCGCCGATATCTTAGCGAGGGACATGGAGGAAATGCATAACTGTGTCACTCTACTCCAGTGGGTTCTGTTCTCAACTCGGCCACTGACCTCGAAGGAGTTATATTGCGCTGTACAACAACATTCTCACCCAAATCTCTCCACCCCAGATGAAGGTTTACTGAGCAAGTTTCTGCTCAATTTCTCACGTGGCTTGGTGGAAGTTACCAAAGCAAGCCCTCCAGTCGTACAATTTATCCATGAGACTGTCCGTGAGTTCCTGATTGGGAGCGACGGCCTTGGCGGTGTGGACTCGGCGCTTCTTGGGAATGTGCCAGGACGCTCTCACGACAAGTTGAGGCAAATCTGCTCAGGCTGTCTACGTCGGACAGTTGCAGCAATGAACGCCCGCAGTTCACTTGCCCCTTATGAAATCCTTCCTGACTTAGATCCGAATGTTCAGACGGAGATTGAAACCGCGTCACCCTTCCTCGCCTATGCTATCGACAGTATTTTCCTGCATGCCGAAGCAGCTCAGGCAGCAAATATCTCACAAAACATGTTTTTGAACGACTTGACATCTGATACCGACCACCTGTTCAGGAGATGGAAACAGTTACGCGATGGACATCAGAAGTTCAAGGTACGCAGGTATAAGCACGGAGAGACCTTACTGTATGTTCTTGTTGATCTACAGTGTCGCCATCTTGTCACAGAAGTCATCTCTGGTTGGCCAAAGATGATTCGCCACACGTGTGGCAGGTATGGCAATGCACTACAGGCTGCCAGCTTTTATGGCGACGAAGCAGTTGTGCAGCACTTAGTCGACAGTGACGCGGATGTCAATGCCAAAAGCGGTGAATATGGCCATGCCGTGGTTGCTGCATTATATGGCAAGCACCTCTCCGTTGCCGAACTTCTTATGGAGCATGGCGCCTCGCTCACAATCAAACGACTCAACGAAGTGCTTGTAACGATGGTCGCCCGGGGCTGGCTGCCAGGCGTGGGTTTCTTGCTTGATTATGGCGCCGACGCCAATGCCAAGAACAGAAGACGCCAACCAGTATTGTTTACGGCAATTGCCCGGAGGGACTCCATAATGGCCAATCTACTTTTGCAGCATGGGTCAGCCACATTCTATTCATCACGTGAGAACTCCATTCCCTACCCTGCGTTGCAGTTCGCATCATACAAGGGCCTCGATACCGTCGTGCGCGTGTTGCTCGATAAAGGTGAGGATCCGAACTTGGACGGACACTCAGCACTTCAATTAGCTGCTGCTCAGGGACACCTCTCCATTGTGGAATATCTGCATGCAAATGGTGACGACATCAATGCTCGTGACAAGAATCGTAGTGTAGCGCTCCTTGAAGCATGTTGGTATGGTCATCTCTCTGTCGCGAAATATCTGCTTGCGAATGGCGCGGATTCCATTTCCCGTGCCACAGCATTGTGGATGGCATGCTTTTATTCCTCAATCGAGATTGTGAAGCTGCTTCTTGACCACGGTGCAGAGACAAATCGTCCGGGAATGATAGGGGGATCAGCGTTGCACGCTGCCCTCACTTCGTGGTCGTATCACTATGCTGGGAAATCCGTGATTCCGCTCCTGAAGATGCTGCTCGAAGCCAACCCGGACGTTCATGAAACGCCGTGTGATCATGAGACTTTGTGCATGTTGGCAGTCAGTTACGACCGTCCTGAAAAAGTCTTAGAATTCCTGCTCGAACGAGGTGCGGATGTTAACGCGAAGAACATCAAGGGCCTCTGTGCTTTGGTCGAAGCTAGCAGAAGAGGACGTGTTGAGCATGCAAAAGTACTGATCGACGCGGGAGCAGGATATGATATCAGCCACGGAGTCGACCATGATGTATGGAACCAGGCAATCGCGGAAGCTCACAAAATTTGCAACAGCGAAAGCAAGAGTCTCATGCTCCAGGCACTCCGGTCTGGCTTGCAGCAAGCAGAAGAACGGTGGGCTGACCAGCAGCGGGAGAATTTTTCGAAATCTTGCACTGGCCAAAGCTAGGAGCAATCGGGTGCTCCCGATATTGATGAGAGTTGGCATACTTCGTGTGCAACTTTGACTCGTGGACAGAGGAGAGATCTCCAGATTGCTACAAAATGTCATAACACTTGTTTATCAGTGCACGTCCCTCCCACGAGGATATTGGTCTAAAACTAAACCGCGTGCCATGATGGTGTGTTCATTGTCGCGTCTCGGAACATCGGAGTACTATCGACTACGGGAAAGACCATGTTTTCCATCTTTTGTGCATGGATTCCCGTACCTTCAAGGTTTCCTGGCTACACGGGTCAGTCAATTCTGGTGTCACAAATGACGCCTACCTCGTTGTCGCCTGAACCTCCAAACCCACAGGCGACCGCGTGCCTCATCCGCGAAAACGAGCCACGTCTTCAAGCTCTTACCGAGCCTACAGATAGACTTGGGACAGCAGAGCAAGAACTTGTGGAAGTCCCCTGGGACGAAGTCGAGCACATAGACGGCGAATACGCACCGGTGTAGGCATGTTTTAGTACTCCCTCGGGATGGAGAGGTGAGTACTACTAATTCTTTCACCCTTCTACTCGGCGAGCGGCGGCGCGGACAGTTTCTGCTTACTCGACTTGTTTCGCAGCTACATCAATTGCATTCGAGCTCGTGATCATGTTGGAAGAGCCCTGTTTTGGGTTGGATCATGTTGACTATGTCGGATGCTGCGAGATCACCCAACAAACGATGTACTATTGTAGGCTGTGTGTGACTTGCTTCATGGACAGGGTATTGCACTTTTGCTCTCCGGCTATGGAAAGCACGAGCCCGCGCGGGCGGTAGAACATCAGCAAGAGAAGATGAAGCGTCCGGAGCGTCCGGAGCGTCCGGAGCGTCCGGAGCGTCCTCGAGTCGCTGCTAGTATCTCAGTCACGCGCGCACCTGCAACACGCACTTACAGAACGAAACAAATAACCGCGAAATAACTTCTACAAACGTGAAGCAAATAGACAGAAGATGCTCGTACGTGGATGAGCAGGCAGGTACGATGATTTGTCTTGAGTAGTACGTAGACGACATGGTGCATCAGCCAAGTAAGTAAAAGCCGCGGTTGCGTTCAGAAAGAAATGTCTATTTTACCGAAACAGTGCCAAAACCAGCACATGTCGGAGCTATATTTACAAGATGAGTCCAGCGAGTGCGAGAGCAACGCAGGCGGCCACACTGAAGGCGGTGGCTGGGGCTTGGTCAGCAGCACCTCCGGTGTACGTCTTGATGCCCTCGACGTTGCTGTTGCTGCGGTAGTCTCCGATCGGGCTTCCAGTAGCCGAAGCACTGCCGGAACCAGATCCGGAGGCGGCGCCGGATGGCACGCCGCTTGCGGCTTGGACGGGCGTCGAGGCAGCTGCGACAGTGTTGACGGCAACAGTGGACCAGACGGCCCATGAGGAAGAAGCGGCTTCAGTCGGCACACCGCTTGCGGCCTGGACTGGAGTCGAGGCAGCTGCGACACTGTTGACGGCGCCATTGGACCAGGCAGCCCAAGAAGAAGCAGCAGCTCCAGTCGGCGTACCACTTGCAGCCTGGACGGGAGTTGAGGCAACTACGCCGGTGCCGGTAGCATCAGCGGACCACGCCGCCCAAGAAGAAGAGGCGGCTCCGTTGGGCACACCGCTGGCGGCCTGAACTGGAGTAGAGGCCGCTGCACCAAGGCTGGGCTTGCCATCCTCGGCAACCGGTGTAGCTGCAGTTGGCACGACAGTCTTGGTGATGGCGCCGGATGGCACAGGCACGGTGACAGTGACGGTCACTGGTGTTGCGGCGCATCCTGTGCTGCACACTGTTGTGGTGGCGTAGAAGCCGGTGGGAACACCTGCGGGACCAGTGGGCCATGCTGCGTTCTTACCAGTTGGCTGGCTGACAACGTCGGTGATTGTGATGGTAGCAGTGATTGTAGCAGTCACTTGAGTGAAGCCAGTCGGGCAGACATCGGTGTAGATGGTCGTCGTTGTGGTGACATAGACGTCTGCGGGTGTCGCTGACCATTGTCCCCATGTCGTTGACGAGACGGGGTCGACGGACATGGAGGTTGTGGACCATGGAGCCCAGGTCTGTTCAGTCGAGCTGCTGGAGCTGGATGTAGCATGGACTAGCTTTGATGATGTCTCGGACCACGGAGCCCAGGTTTGCTCGGTCGAGCTGCTGGAGGCAGATGTAGGTCGGACTGGCTTCGACGATGTTGTCGACCACTGAGCCCAAGTTGAGTCTGCTTCGTTGCTAGAGCTGGTTGTTGGATCGACTGGCTTCGACGATGTCTCGGACCACTGAGCCCAGGTTTGCTCGCCTGAGCTGCTGGAGCTAGGTGTAGGTCGGACTGGCTTTGACGACGTCGTTGACCACGGAGCCCAAGTCTGATCGATCACGCTGCTGGAGCTAGATGTGGGATCAATTGGCTTTGATGATGTCTCGGACCAAGGAGCCCAGGTTTGCTCGGTCGAGCTGCTGGAGCTGGATGTAGCATGGATTGGCTTTGACGATGTCGTCGACCACTGAGCCCAAGTTTGGTCGGCGTCGCTGCTAGAGCTGGTTGTTGGGTCAACTGGCTTGGATGATGTAGTCGACCATGGTGCCCAGGTCTGTTCAGTCGAACTGCTGCTGGTAGCGTCTACAGATTGCGATGAAGCGCTTGTGCTTGACCATGGAGCCCATTCCTGACTGCTGGTCGAAGTTGTGGCCTCGACGGAAGAGCTTGAAGAACCAGTGCTTGAGCTTGGTCGGCCAGGGCGGGTCATGGTTGTGGATCCTGCCTCGAAGCTGGAACTGCTCCCGAATGGGTGGGAGAAAGTAGTCGAGGTAGATGCACTGCTTGAGTCGGAAGTGGTTGAACCACCGAATGGGGGGGTAGGGCGGTTCTGAGTGCTGCTGCTGCTGCTGCTCAGGCCAGAGGTTGTCGAGCTACCAAATGGAGGGTGGGGGTGGTTGTAAGTGGTGGTGGTCGAGCTCTCGGTGGTCGAGACAGCACCGCTGCTAGAGGTAGACGAAGTGACCGCACTGCTGGTAGACTCGGATGTTGAGACAGTGGTGGTGGTGACTGCTGTTGTGGTAGTTGCACTGGTGGTTGCAATGGCTGTAGTGGTGGCGATGGTGGTGGTGGTGGTGGTGGTGGTGGTAGCGGCGGGTTGGCAAGAACCTGAAGCACATTGGTTGAGGATACTCCTGATGCTGTCCACATAGTTGTTGTTGTCCAAAGCGGCTGTAGCTTCCCAGATCATGATGCCACCGAATTCTACCTGGCTGTAGTAAGTGTCGAGGAGTGTTTGTACTTCAGAAGGACTCAAGTACATGGCGGGATCCGTAACCTTAGCTGTCGAGCCGGCAAGCCCAATGAACAAAGAGGGACTTCCTTGGGCGTTTGCGGCTACCCACGACACCCAATCGTTGAAAGAGATATCAGTCGGGTTGCCTCCGTTCTGGCTCGCACTGCCATATGTGTGATCAAGGCCGGCTCGAGCAGAGCACCACTCGGTGTTGTAGAACTGAATGAAGATGTAGTCGAAGTCAGCTTTGCTGATAGCGTCACCTAGTTGCGCATCCGGGGTTGGGCATTGAGGTGCGGCAGTCAGTAAGTACTTTGTGGTAGGGTCATCACGCAGCATGTTTGCACGGAGCCTCTGAGCCATGGCGCCGTAGCCCACGTTTCCATTTGCCTCAACATCGAAGTCAAAACCGTCGACGACGTTGGCACCAAATGGACGAGGGCCGGTCCATCCATCTGGAGTAGGACCGAAGATGTTCCACATGTAATCGGCAAACTCTGTACCATCTTGATCATTCGCCAAGACTTGGGTTGAGTCGGCGGCACCGCCGATGGAGATCAGGATCTTCTTGCCCTTGCTTTGACAGTAGGCAACATCCTCTACTAGTTGACTGCAAGTCTGGAACATCTCTGTGCCTGGAGATACAGCGCCACCACATTGGTTGCCGAAGTTGGCTGAAGGCCAACCGCCATTGCCCGGCTTCGAGGGCCAGCCATTGACGAAGCCGATAGGGATGATGTCGATGTTGGGGTCATCGCAGAACTCACTTAGCCTTGGCTGTGAGTCCCCTTGCCCGTAGTAGACAGCGAGTTGCGTAGTTTTGGTAACGGGACCACCGTTGGAACTGTCGATGGGAAGCGCGGCAGTAATAGAAGTGAGTGTGGTGGCCAGCAAGCTGGCTGTTGCAAGGAAGGAAGGCATTTTAAAATCAAAAAAGAGTGGATGGGCAAAAGATACCCTGGTAAAGAATGACTGGACGGCAGCTGAAAGCGTACCAAAGCAATAGGGAACGTAGATACAATTCGTGTAAAGGGTAGAGAGATGAGGCTCACCATGGAAAGGCACTTGACTTTAACACAGACTCACCGGTGCTACCCTGGACGGGGGTGTCCACTTCGGAAGATCTTAGCGCCATGTGCGAGTAGAAGCTTGGTTTGCTAGCCTGGTGGAATGAAAGCTGTAACGGCGGACAAATCCAGGTTCTGTAGTCTGCAAGGGAGCGGGTGTTGGGAGCATTCAATCTCCATGACCGGTCGTTGTGGGCAGCATACCGTATGTTGAGATGTTCGGTCACTCTGCAACTTGAATCTTACCTTCAGCGATCCCGTCGAGGCGCCAGCAGAGCGGTTCGCTGGTGCGTGTTGACGATGCCAACAGGGACGATGCGACCATCCAGCTTGGCCAACCTGTGTATTTGCATGGGTGAAGCCCGATGGATTTGGACGCCACGGAAGAAGGGGTACAGCTGGGATCAAGCTCGCGCAGAGATGAAGGTGGTACACAAGCCACTAGTGCACCATACTAACTTGTTCTGATGCTTGAAGGCTGAGCTAATCAGCCCAGGTGGAGCAGCTAAGTCCCGTTTGATCTCAGGGGAACTTTGTTGTTATCTTGGCAGGGAAGGTGTTCTCTGGTACTTTGACAGTGAGGGATGCGCCTCCGGTCATTGCTATTGTGACTAACTGCTAGATTTCATGTAGGAGGCGTTCTCAGTGGTAAGCAGTCCAGTGAAGCCACAGGTGCCCCCCACCGTTCATGGAAACACAATATTGTCGAAACCCACGAGGTCGATACCTATCCGCAATTGCTCATATTCCGCGTCCGTTGTCTACTTCACGCGTGCTCGGTCAGTAGCACCGAGGTCACGAGCGGTTAATTATGTAGACTGACAAGTAGTGTGCGCACAAGACAGGCAGAAAGATCGGCCGTTTCGCCAGTTCAGGCCATAAACCCAATTTTAGAGCCGCTATTCCCAAAATCGACGTTTCAGAAAGGCTCGCTAGGCACGAAATGCGTCCGTAACTCCGCACGCGCAGTGCTCGGGTGTCCAAATCACTGTGACCCGAGCAGGGGACAGGGTGTCGAGAAGCAATCTGCTTCAATGATGTGATGCAATCTCAATGATGCTGGCCAGTAAAGTTCGCGGGCATGCTAGAATATCTTGATAGAGTGGTGAAGTCTCTAGTCTCTATGGTATACCCTCAACATGAAGAGATTTTCCCCACCTTCCCAGCCCCGCAAGAGCATCTCGGTTGCACTCACGATGCTGCTTAGCCAAACAATAGGGACGGTGGTCCAGCACAGCGACAGGGAAGCGCAATGACAAATGATATGCATGCTATAAATACTACCTATAGATACTGAAAGCGACATGGGGTATCTGAGCGTGCGCCTAATCTTCTCACTCGAATCAATGTGCCTAAGACTTCGAGGTCTGCTTTAGTGCATCACGCAACAGAGGTGCGATCTGTTTGCGACTCTTGCTCAAGTCGCCCATCCACCATATCTTCCACGAACCTGCACCAACTGCTTCGTCGAACTGCTTTGCTAGGGCATCGTCCTCGTTCCATTCCTTCAATTGAAGTTCTTCTTTGCTGTTTTCTTCGAAAACAGTGATAGCTTTTCTGCCTGCTTCGCCGAAGCCGAAGATACTGACCTCTCTCCCATCTGCAGATTTTGTAAGCAGGCTGAATACCTCAAGCACTTTTTTACCGTCCTGCGCGAATTTGACAACTTCATCAGCAAGCCGCTGTCTGCCCTTAGCGTGCTTCACGAGCCATTCCATGTCCTTGAAAGAACTAGCAATGCCAATGTCGAGCATGCGCCCATCGAGCTCTTCAGCATAAGATTTGTAGTCTCGGGCAAAGACCTCCTGCATTCGCAGCATGGTGAGGGACTCATATTTGGCTGTGTTTGTTTGGTTGTACAGGTCTTCGCGGTCGAAGTCATCACCAGTCTGCGCATCGAGGAAAGCCACTTGCTCTTTGTCGAGTTCTGTACACTTGTCTCCTGGTGCCTTCAGGTCCCACGTATCGACCAGTATTGGAGCTAGGGCCAGCCGCGAGATTTGAGTGTAGCCTGGAAGCTTCTTGTGGTCGGGGTGAGCTGTCCACAGGTTGATTTTTCGTAGATGTTGCGTTACAAGAGTCGTGCAACTGCCGATACCGAACTTGATGACTCTAGGTGTGGCTTGCTGGGGGACATAGTTTTCCTCCACATGGTGGTCGATGCAACCCACCACCTCGAATCGCGCTCGAATGTCTTCGTCTGTTACGGTCTCGATAGCTGGCGCGTTGTGATCAACGAGGATGACGTCTACCTTCTCCTGCGACTCTCCAGGCGTGTATCTATCCGATGTTTGGAAGGCTTGTCGCAAGATTGGTAAGGTGTCATCGCTGTTTGCTAGCTCGTGCACGGTGATGAGCTGTCCGAGTAAGGATTTGTCGCGTCGCTGCCGGGCTTCAACGGCTTCTTGTGTCTGTTCCTGCTTGGCCTGCGGCGTCAAACCATCGAATGCGCCCCGAATGGCGACACCAAATTCGGGCCTCAGCCGCCACAGATCCTCAGGCTCAACATACGGCAGATTCAGCACTGGCACATATATTGGGGCTTTGTGATACTTCGACGCGTTAGGCCGGGAGTTGTAGAAATATGATAACGTGAATGCTGAAATGAAGCTGTCAAGATCACAAGACGGGTTACCCAGTACTAGTGTAACATGCTTGTGCTCGGTCTTGGAGAAAACCACTTTCCTGACTTGCGACAGGTAGGTGTTCAGGTCTTGTCCGAGCGAGAACCCTGGAAGCCGCATCTCATCTTCGTCGTCAAGCGGTAGTTGCATCGAAGTACAAGTGGCTGCTGTTGCAAACTCGGGGCTAATGTCAGATATAGTAGATTCTGGTAGGTAATCTGAGTCCAGACGCGCTCTAGATGTTGGTGAGCTCAGGCAGGCAGCTTTAGTATTTTGTCGACTTGCTTCGCGCTGGTTACGTCATCGCCTGCGACTTACGTAAGTAAATGTCCCCGAATGCTTTTTTGGCCCCGGCGGAAGTTGTGAGCTCTTGTAGTTGATCTTTCGGTACGAAAATGCTTGCAGAGCTCCGTAGTATGATACAGATGCACGGACACCTCGGGGCACTATTTGTACATCGTCGCAAAGAGCACGAGCTGGCGCTACCTCTGCTTCCGGTGGTTCCGAGGTCGCGGACAGCAACGATCCCCCAGCTTTAGGTGGAAGGATTATGGCGTACCGCAAACTTTGCAGAGACGTACTAGCAGTACACTGAGACTCCTCTTCGTCCTCCGCACTCACAGCGGAGACACGGCTTGGTCTGTACTCCCGTGACGGCTTGATTGATGCAATGTCTCGATATCACCACGAGTCAGCCTAGACCCCGTTGTGACCACAGCTCATGCTGGAAAGCTGGAGCCTTGGTCGGCTCTTGCTCGGACATAGTGCAAGCTTACAAAATAACTCTCATTCGAATAGATTTTCCAAGGCGAGGATGGTGAGAATTAGCAGCGGTCAGAGTGAAAAGGCAGGAATTGCTCGGAGGAACAACTTAAAGACGGGAACTGCCCTCTGCTATGCTATGGGATGAGCCGGTTGGGGTCAATGTATCCCTGTCAGGGACAAAGCGGAACACTGGCTGGCCTCGGCAGGCATCAGTACACTGCAGAACTTGACCTTCCCTTCGACTCTTCAGTCAATGAGACCACCTCTCTCGTGAGCGCCAAGACCACGTAAGGCTTAAGACCAAAGCGATGCTCTAACCTTCACCTCATGAACCCAGCCCGGGTAGAGGTCGCAGAAGCCTGAGTATCCTCGGGTCTTCGGTGTTTTGTTGCTCCGCAGGCCAGCATTAATTCGAAAGTCCGACCAATCGTCTGGCCAGACGTCATGCAGTCCCTGGAATTTCTTACAACGCGTCTTGATGATCACGATTCATCAAGATGGCAAACATGAAGCTTCTCACTCGTTCTTCATCTGTTTCGCCAAGCTGTAGTGTTGGAGGGACACGCTGCAACGACCATGTGCGCCCTTAGAGTTTCACACCGGCTGCTAGCTAAAGCTGCACCTACCCGACCCAGGTCGCTGCCACAGTCTGTCCAGCAGCATCTCACTGCTCGAGCAAAAGATCGTGGTCCATCACTTCCCTTAATCCCGCAATGTCCAGCTCCGACATGCGACTGTGCGGACATGCCGCCAGATCTAGATATCGACATGTCGAAGAGTCTGGATGGCACAATGGCTGCCTATTCTGACCAAATCATCATCTCAACCGGTCAAGCCGACTGGAAAAGCAAGATAGAAGACGAGAAAGACACAGCTCCTTGGGGCAGCGTGGTATCAGAGATGAAGACAATGCTTGGCCCTAAAGGACGGTATCATGATGTGGGTGCAGACCGCAATGTCGTCGGCTCTGGAGCTCCTGCTAACAAGAATTGCAGCCATACCGCAATACCATAGTCAGCACCTCTTCGTTCGAAGGGCCCCGCGGGAGCTCGAATGGATCTTCTCAAGCCGTACTCTTTCCTTCCTTCTCCGTCGTCGACAACATAGATCCTTCTGAGTCTAGCATTGCCCAATTCCTCGAATCTTTCATCGTCTCGAAACCAGCTTCGCCGACGAACACTGCAACCCAGACAGCGTCAAGAGGAGGCAGTAGTCGTGATAATGCAAACCAGCATACAACGGGTACTGTACGACCGATTTCCACGCCCACAATCTTGATATGCAGCCACAATTCGAGAGACACACGATGCGGGATTCTCGGACCTCTCCTTCATGCAGAGTTCGCCCAATACATCAACAAGAGACACACCCTGCGAAACCGAGTGACCTCAGACATGGTTTCTCCCCAATCCGAGAACGGTCACGACTCCAGAAGCTTTTCTTCCCACCCAGTCTTCAGACCGGACGCGATGGATCCGAAGCATGATGGTGAACAGCCTATCAACGTGGGAATGATCTCACATATTGGTGGACACAAATGGGCTGGGAACGTGATTGTCTACATCCCTCCAGATTATCAGATCAACCCTGTCGAGCGTGTGCATCGAGGAACCAGTCCAAAGGATGAGACGTCAGGCGGCTCCACTGAGCCAGTCGTGCATGAGGATCAGGCCCTGGCGGCCAGCGATAATCTGCCCAACCTAAGCCCACTAGCTGGGAAAGGCATTTGGTATGGACGAGTCGAGCCAAAACACGTCGAGGGCATCGTCGAGCAGACCATCGGACATGGACAGATTATACGAGAACTGTTCAGAGGTGGCGTACATAGAAACGGCAATCAAATACGGCTGTGAGTACTCAGGTTTCGCGATTTTACGCTTGTCGTCGTGGTGCCTTAAGAAATCGTTCATCACCAATCTCAAGTCAAGCAACCACCATCGATCAGTGTGCGTCATGCGCCGTCGGCCCAGGTTGTCGTTTAGCCTTTAATGCTTCGATCGCCCGAATTCCCAATTTGTCTAGCGTTCACGCTAACCTGAGTTATGGACCGATCGTGGACTTCAAACCTTTGGGCATTTGAAGTATGGACATACATCACCCCCACATGACCGCTCAGAATATGTGGAATTGTATCAATAGCGATGGGTAGTTATGCCTAATGGAAAACCTCCAAGAAGTCACAATGACTCCTTCCGACCACGGCGCAAATCTCACAAGAAATCTACAACGGGATGCAGAAATTGCCGCTTCAGACGTGTAAAAGTGAGACCATCACCCAACTTCACTACTTCTAGACCTCTAATAAGATCTCCAGTGCGATGAAAACAAGCCTGCATGTCAGAAATGTCGAACCTACATGGTTCCATGCAGCTATGATCGCGACGCGGAAGACCTGCAGCTGATAGGCGAAGAAGTGAACATTGGCCTTAGCTTGCCTTGCACCACCCCATGCGCAAAGCCTCTTCCAGGACCAACTGCACCTTCTTTGATGTCCAACGCAACTGTATCTCTCAGTAACGGCACGACTCATGACTTCATACTGCGCTTCCAGCGTCGAACCGCCTTGACGTTAGGCACTGAAGCCACCAAACATGTATACGCAGAAGCCGTTCCCAGGTTAGCTATGCGACATGAGCACCTGTTACATGCAGTTCTTGCGATCACGCTTCTACACGACCGTTCGCTTGCTGAAAACTCATACTCTACGTCAGCCGAATCCTACCATCTCGGCCGTGCCGCTTCGCTATTCAATCAAAAGTTGTCGAGCGAAATCTCGCATGCAGACCGTGACGCACTGTGGGCCACTGCGGTCTACATGTGCGCCATGGCGGTCTTCAAGCTCGACACATGCGATCCCGAGGAAGCATGGCCGTTGAGAGCCCCGCACCCTACAGACCTCGAATGGCTAAACATGCAGGCTGGGCTAAGAGTGGTTTGGAATCTAGCTCAGATCACTCGTTCCGATAGCGTGTTTGGTTACCCCGGGACGAACGCAAAGGGCAACTGTGTCTATCCTGACCTTCCCAGGCCAGGTATTGATGGTATTCCACAGGCATTGGTTGATCTCTGCGGACTTACTTCCGAGTCAACAATTTGCAACAATCCTTATCACGCTGCAGTCCGATACCTTTCACCTATGCTTTCCTTACAAGGCAGCTCTACCAACGTACTTTCGTTTATGGTCTTCGCTGGTGGCATGACAAAGGAATTCAGGAAGCTTTTTCACGAGAAAGAACCTCGTGCTTTGCTAATTCTAGCTGTCTGGTACTCCAAGCTCTTTCATTCTACGTGGTGGATGTCTCTAAGAGCGAAGATCGAGTGCCAAGCAATCTGCCGCTATTTGAACGATCGCAATACTAGAGATCAGGCGTTCGTTCAAATACTCAAAATAGTCAGGGTGGGCTGCGCGAACATGGACGCGCAAGCTGCACTAGCACTTCTGGATAAGCCAGGTGAAGTCTGTCGGCCAATGAGAGGCAGCAGGAAGCAGGGCTCTATACCCGATGGGCCAACAAGCAAGAAAATGGACTTGTTTTGGATAACTTGACAACAACAATGTCGACCTCAGTTAACGTCAGCTATGGGGTGTCTGCGCACCATGAGCTTAAAAACCGTCGAACGTCACATGCGTCGGCGCCGTCATCTCCTTTTATACAATGTAACCGAAGGACAAGTCGAACATCCACCCGACCAAGCCAAGCAGTTCTGGTGACCCAGAATCCCCTGTCCGCCATCGGGGGTCCAGCAACTCAAGCCACACCCTCTGTCGACACGCGATCAAAACTAATCGCAGCTCTTCAGATCCTTGGTAGCTCTCCTGGGACATGGAAGCTCAACTCGCCATTACTCGCCCTAACGATATCCTCAAACGCGCTCTGGAACATGATGTACGTCATTTCGTCAGTATAATTCTTCCGTGAATACTCGGCCGCTTCCTCAGATACCTTGATTGTCTTGACACCTCGAGCAGCTGCCAGTGTATCAGCCATTATCTGGGCCTGAACACATCTGTCGAATGCGCCGAAGAGAAAGGTTGCTGCGTCGACGGTCTTACCAACTGTCAGATGGCCGTGATTGCCGAGAATGACAGCCTTGTTGCCACCGAGCGCCGTTGCGATGGCAGTCCCTTCGTCCTTCTTGAAAGCAATGCCGCCATGATGGAAGCAGACTGAGTGATCATTGTGAAAACTGCCAGCCTTGTCAGTATACAAATATACACTGCGGTCCAAGCAACAAGCACAACTTACCGGCATGCGTCTTGAGTGATCGGGTCGAGCTTGATACCCAACGCCGAGAAAGCTTTGCTTGGTACAGAGTGGCAATGGACGGCAGCAATTACGTCTGGTCGTGCTTTGTGAATGGCGGAGTGGATGACATAGCCCGCTGGATTGATCGAGTGCATATTACCTCCTTCAATCACGACGCCTTCCTCGTTCACATAGCACAGATCCTCTGGGCGCATCTGGCTGAAAGATTTGCCATGTGGGTTGATCCTGAAACGTCAATTCCTGCAACACAAGCTCAGACATAGTTGCATACCAAAAGTGGTCCGGATGGACTGGATCCCGCACTGTTACATGTCCTCCAGCACCCTCGTTGTTGTATCCATTGTATCCGAGCCACCGTAGTGCGGCAGCGTGATGGAGCTTGCGGTGAGCTCGCTCTGCCTCGAGCGATTCGAACTTGGGCACTCGAATCTTGTGCACTGGTTTCGCCTGGTCGCCGCCAACGACTGGATATACGCCAAATTTGAAGCCGATGTCATTGAGACCAAGTGCAGGTGCCACAGTCGCCATGGGCCTTATGGACCGAGGTATGCATTGTGGTCGAACCGCCTGCTTCGACGTTGCTGCGACAAGCGCTCCTCTCAGTGGCAGCGACATGGTGTTCTAGATATACAGTATTCAAAACTTTGCCAAAATAATCAAGTACAATCCGAATACTGGCAAGAACAATACTCAGGTCGTCGCGATGGGCCCTAGCCAACATGATAGCGTCCGGTTAGGAGCCACATCCCCGGCACATCTCCGCAAAAAGGCGATGCGGGGACGTCTCCAACCTAGCCGACACCCGGTTTAGGCATGGTGCTCGAGCTTATCCGGGCAAGGCTTTGGGTACGCGCGAAGGGTATTGGGTCCTTGAGTTCAGGCATTATGGGGAAACCTCTGAGGCCGGCCAAGATGTCGAGGTCGCCGAAGGTGACAGCTCGGCTTCTCATGTCCGCACCACTGGCTGAGACGTCGCCGGATGAGGAACTCCTGCGTTACACATTAACTGCTCTTCCTTGGTAACCTCAAGTCACAAGTGACAGGTGCTTGAATTCGACCAGGACAATGCGGATTCAGGGACGTTCGACACGAGGTATACACTACTCGTAACCGGTCGCCAAAGAGCTACCCCAGCATAGGTCGTGGGGTCTAGAATCTAACTTACTTCAAAGCCACAAAAGACTGGAGCGGTGTTGACACCCAGAACGGTGGACAAACTCACGAGGTCAAGCTTGGACCTGTTGACAGGCCTGATGCGACGGATCTGAGGAATACCTTCGAGAAATCCATTTCTGTCATGGTGAAGCTAGTTGAGATCGGAGAGATGAAGCCTGGAGATCATGGGATCATCGATGACGGTAAGTTTTGAGGATACCATTAAGGAGTACAAGCACAGAGCTGGTGGTGCCAGCAGTCAGCGAGATATCGTGGTCAATGTGCAGGACGAGTAAGTAGTATGCGAGATTGCTACGTCCGCGCTCGGCCAAGATACTGTACCTTCGTAGGAGTCACAATCAATTGTTGTATACTACTAGTATTCGCGCAAGAACAATATCGTGATTTTCTTTGGGGTACGTCGAGTTGTGCTAATCTACAAGTACAGGCTTACGATGCTCGCATACGGCCACGATTATGGTTGGTCAGCCGCAGCTTCCGGGCTTTGGGACACGTGCACTGCCTCTCGGTGCCGGCGAGTGGCTGAGCAACGCTGATCGTCTCTCAGGCATCACAATTTCACCATGAGGTAAAACATTTACCTACGCCATCACTGCTCTCCCACCATCTTTACATACAGACAGTCGGCGCGTCATTATCTGCTGAGTCATCCCAGTACTCCTGCACTCGACACCGCTAGACCGCAGCATGGCAGACGACCTCAAATCGAGCGCGCACGTCTGGGGTGAGGGGAAGAACGAGCAGACTGAAGAATCGCCGCCGGCGTACTCCGGGGCGGCGCCTGAGGAGGCCATCGCGGATGAACCAGCGCCACTGATACCAACGACTGCTACTACTACTAGGACAGTAACACGGCGTCCAGCCGCACGAGCAGCATACGACCCTCTGAAAAGGCTCGCGACGCTTGCAGCGGTCCCATACCATAAATACAACGTCGCAGATGGAACGCTGTCGCCGGACAGGATAAGCCTGACCGTCAAACACTCTGATTTGCACTCGCACCCACAGCACCTCCTGCCGTTCGTACTAGAACAGGCAGCTCTCCCACCAAAACCAACGCTACGCATCGTCGGGAGCCACACCGGCGACCGCGTCGACTTCGATATTACGTTAAATCTGACGCATCTGCTAAACCTGCGGAACTACAAATGGCGGTTCAACTCTGCCCAGGTGACCCCATTGAGTGGTTCGATGGTAATGTGCGATAAAGACGATTCTTCCGTGCCGACTAGGATAGCAACGAGCGTGAAGCAGTTTTGCAAAGACCGGAGCGAGAATAAATCGTTCACGCTGACGCGCACGGTCGAGGGTCTGCCGACGGAGATGCTGGCGGGGCAGGTCCGGAATCTGGCTGCGTCGGTCAAATATCGCGGCCTGCTGCGTATTGAATTCACGGATGAGAGGTCGAAGGTTGTTGTGCATAAGCAGCCGGGCAGTTGGTTCTCTAGTATACTTGGACTCCATCCGGAGAAGAAGTATGCGAGTGTCGAGACCGTGTGGAACCTCTGGGGCGGTTCGGACGAGGAGAGTGAGCATGGTAAGGCCGAAGTCGGGTTACGTGCTGGACAAGAGTGGTGGCAGAGCTGGACTAGTACGATCAGGAATGCGATGATTATGAAACACAGAGGTAACGTTGGCATTGATGATTGGATCGAGACCAGGATGGGTCGTATCGTGGCTGAGCCGAGAATGGAATGGGGAAGTGACCAATGGGACCGATAGTATCTCAATGGTCGTCAGTGTGTCTTCAAAGGACCGTACTGCTTAAGGTGACTGCCCACTTTGGAGCTTTGCCTGCGCTTTCCTCTTTCTGTATCGAGTGCACAACACGCGCAGCCTAATCATTACACCGAGATTCGATAGTAGAGCGTCGAGCCTGTCGTCCATGTCGTCCAAGGCAGCCTTCATGTCGAGGCGGATTCTTGTGGCTTCGCTTTGCTCTTTGAAGTAGTCTGACAAACGTGTCTGATAGTCCCAATCCGGGAGCTTGATCCAGAGCTTACCCTTATCGTCGCACACGCAGCGACAAGGAGGGACCAAAGCCTGCCTTTGATAGCTCCACCGCGCTGTGGCCTTTTCCTCAGCCTCCTCGAGCCACTTATCCCATGCAGCATTGTTGGGTGCGATGTTCGTGCTGCGAGCCCATCTGGCGCTTCCAGTCAGTGCGATAGCAGTCCAAAGCGCAGACGTAAGGTTGGGTTTCTGCTTCTTCTCCAATACAGGTATTGAAAAAAGGCTTAGCTGGACTCCTGCTGCCGATATGGGCTTCTGGATGTGAGGAGATGTAGGTGAGTTTGTTTTGTCCTGCGTATTGAAGGCGAAGTCCATGAACCGCATAGTCTGCCTGCGAAGCTGGGCCCATATGGTCTCTACTTTGTTGTCCTCATCCTCTGGTCTGAGTATAGAGCGACTTGTGGGTACACGATTCGAATGTCGCTGTTTCCAGCTAGGTTGCCAGACTCCAGTGGCATAGTATTGGTGAACGTTTTGGCTCGGGATCACTACTTGCGCAGCGTCAGTTGTGGTGCTTGCTCCAGTACCAGATGGATCTTTATTGGGCGGGCTTGAGTTTTGTGGAGGATTCAAATTTCGTTTCGCAATTCCAAGCTTTGTGACCTCGAAGTTGTGCTCCCATACATGCGTCGTTGGGTTCAGAGCTGATGACATCCAGTACAGTGCGTTCAACACGATGTATGACGCGGCGAAAGCCATTTGCATGATTGGTCGGGCGTTGCTGAGCATTATCAGTCCACCCATGAGAAGTGCCGTAGAGAACAAGGCGATGGCTCTGTACATGTTGTCTCCGAAGTAGTGCTCGCAGTTCTCGACCTTGAAATAGAGCCTCGATATCTCATCGGTACAACGCACAATGCGGAACGCGCCAGTGCGAGGATAGAAAATGACAACGTCGCCAAGCGGTGTCTTGTCTATCCTGTCGGAGTTGGGAGTTTCCCTCTTCTCGTCCAGAACGCACCAGGAAGCCAGACCTACAAAGCTGGAGGTTGCAGAGAGTAGCACTGTTGCCAACAGCGCTGGGCCGTCATCTTGCCATATTGACAAGGCAAACAACGTGACGGACATGCAACATCCAAGAATTGAAAGCGCAGCTAAGTGGCCGAACTTCTTGACCTTGAAGTCGGGTACTCCTTCATTCGACTTTCTATGGACTTCCACCAGCTCGACGGAGTAATCGTCCAGTTCCGCGTCGTGCAGTAATCGTGTGAAGAAATTGAGCTCATTACTGATGCGACCTGACAGAGCACCAACTACAACCCCAAGGTCGACGGGTAATCTCTTCTCCTGGTGATGTTTCAGAAGAGCTTGAGGCGCTGGATAGAGCCGTGGAAGAGCGTGAAACCATGATAAGGCTGACGCTTGCGCATTTCGCGAGGTGCTACCTTCGCCTAAGATAGCTACGATGCCAACAATGTCGAGCTGAAGGTTTGCGAATTTGCCGAACATGTGCATCTTGACAGTTGATAGCGACTAGACGGAAAGGACAAAGGATGATGATTTGGTTCCACTCGATATGTCCGAAAGACCTCGTCTATGTACTCACCATAGCGGGCAAGCGTGATGCGACTACGATGAGGCTCGCAGGCGTAGACAGATGGGTGGGAGGCATGATTCGATGCCTGATGTATGGTCAAGACTGTCGTACAAGGATCTCAGCTGCATGTCTCAGCCGTCTTGCACAATCGCGCGTTGATAACAGTGATCGTACAAGGTTGATTGATTGCTTGCTCAACAGCAGTGCGTGGGGGCTAAAAGATTTGGGTTGTGGTTTGACGGCTTGCGGAGGCTGTGTAACCTGGCAGTAATAATTACTGAAGCATACTACGTACGAACCATCGAACGTTGCTTGGGCAGGCGCAGCCTTTTCGTTGAGGTGGTAGATCAGCGTCTTTGCGCTGGAAGTTCCAAGGTTTCGGCGTCGTCCATCAGGGGTGCCTGTTAGACGCCAATGAGCTTACAGTAGAAGGTTTTGGCCCCATTACAGGTGCATTTCAAGTTCAAGACCCCGCCCGCCTACGGCTCGAGGAGAGCGTAACCAATACTGCAGTTAACAATACAGCTAGAAAGTGTGAGCGTGTCTACGGTACAAACCAGCCTCATAAAGAAGTCCGCATCTTCTTTTTCATACAGAAGCAGAACTTCCCCCCTATCCATGTGTCTCTTTCATCGAACGCTGTCAAGCATTCAGGTGCCAACAAATCTGTGTAGGCGGGCTATAATGGCTCGTCGAATGCGAAGAGAGGGCTAAAACGAGATCGGCTAAAAAGCATGCTTGTCATTCGCGTCCAGCAACGATCGCGAGAAGCGGACTACGCTTGTAGCGCAGGTTTTGCAGATCGTGCTAGAATTAAGGACTCGCAGCTTCTCAATACAGCTAGGTGTGCGTCCACCGTTAAGATGTCTGAAAAGAGCTTTTACTTACGTTTGGAAGTCAGATGAACATGTACAAGACTCCGTTACGATTGACCACAGGTCATGTAAAACCCTGTTCGGATGTGCTGTGCGCCTCGAAGCTGCAATGGTCTAAACTTACAACCTCACCAAGACAATACCTGAGTACATGCTGAGTTGGGGACAAAGTCCCACCTTCTTGCCACGCAGGTAAGCAACCACGTTCCTTCAAGAACCGTTTGTTGCGTTATTGCCTTCGACCGTGTCGCAGGCGTCTCACAGAACGTATTTGAATGTCGGCGATCGATCTCCCATGTCAGCCAGCTCCTCCTCAGTCATGTTCGCCACATCCTCCTGCTTGTGCAGTCGAGTTTTATTTTCCCTGTTGTACAAGAACCGTAACACGTTCAATGAAGTGAAGCCAATGCATATCATCATGATTTCCATGCCGTGGCCTAACAAGAATTGAGGAGAATCCTGTGCCCGGTAAAAGTTGGACGCGAAAACACCAGCTGCCATATGTTAACAAATCGCAAGACGTCAATCGCATACACGTGTCACTTACCAAGATTACCGATACCTATCAACACTGCACTGCCCACAGCGCGCTTGTAGGTAGGTGCAATGTTCGGTACGATCCAAGACTGTAGGAATATTAGCACACCACAGGAAGTTGTGGAGCTAGACTTACAATTGTCAATACGTATGCTGGATAGCAACAAGCTGTGGCGATGAAGCAGCCGGCGTACACCAACCCAGGGACGTTGCCGGAAGCAGAACCTGCAATGGCAAAGATGTAGCCCGTGAACATGCCACCGAGCAAACACATGATGAAAATGCTTCGCTTCTTGACCCGGTCCGAATACCAGCACAGAGACACTGTCAATATCGCAGCACACACGTACACAGGGATGGTCAGAAGGTTAGCTTGCTGGCCAGTATATCCAAGCTGACTAACAATCTGTGGCAGAAAGTACGACATGCCATAAATAGTGCATGCCGTTGCCCAATTGATCAAGACACCCAGCCATACCTGCCAGTCGGTGAGTCCTTGAACGACATACTTCCATTTCAGGTCCTGCGTCTCCTCGATGAGACGGCCGGATGCTGTTTTCCGCATCAACCGATTACGCGCCCAGGCCCTCTCGGTCTCGTTCAGGAAATTTGCTGTCTTAGGCTGGTCGTAGATCAGGAAGAAGGCGGCCAGGCCGACCACACATGTGACGAGGCCTTCGAGAATGAAGATCCATCGCCAGCCCGAAAGTGCAGCTGTACCGTCCATGTGGTCGATGCCATATGCTAGGAGACCACTGAAAGCACCAGCAGCGCTTGCGGCGCTGAAGAACATGCCTTGTCGGAAGGCCAGGTCTTGAGGGGCGTACCAGAGTGTCAGGTAGAACGCGCATCCAGGGTACTGTCCGCTACAGAGATGTCAACCTCCTCGTTCGATGGGATTCCTAACACACGACTTACCACTCTGCTATACCAAGAAAGACTCGGGCAATGCTCAGATGAGTAAAGCTTCCGACAAACCCGGTGCCAATTGTCACGGCTCCCCTACGTATTCGTCAGCCAATCTCTGTATGGGCAGGTAATGGGCCAAGGACGACCAACCATGCAACCATAATACTTGGTAGCCATATCTGCGGTACTTGTCAGATCTGGTCAGGACGATATCATGTAGCACTAACCGAAGGTCTGAGCTTTTTGAGCAGGATATTCGCCGGTACCTCGAGAAGGGCGTAAGGGAAGAAGAACACCATCAACGCGATGTTGTACTCGCCACCTTGCAAGTTGATTTCCTCGGACATTCCCAGTACTCGAGCATTTCCGATATTACTGCTTAGTTTTAGCGGTCGTTCAATAAGCGTCGCCATGTCATGCTCACCCTCGATCTAAGAACGACAGCAGATACAGGACTGTCACCATTGGAATGATGCGACGATCCATCTTCCAGAGAATACTCTTTCGCTGACTTTCGTCCAGATCTGGCACGATTGGGCTTTGTCCATCTTGTTGAACACCTTGTCCGGGCGTGCCATTGGCGTCCATATGCCGGCTCGCGCCCTTCTCATGATCAGCTGCCATGGTCTGGAAGTACTCGGGAATGTTCAATGGACGCAATGAAGACAAATCCGTGGATGAGACAGTAATCACGGGTATCTATAATTTGGGTGGGAATGCCACGTGCTGGCGTTGGCTGATCTGGAATTGGCGTGCCAGAGAGTTGGTACAACCTTAACCCAGACTTTGAGGTTCGATCAATCATCTGTTCGTCCTTGCCGGTAAGGGAGCATAAACCCCGTGTTACCCTCGGGCCCTGGACCCCAAGGCCGTTGCATGACGATAGCCAAGCGAGCCAAGATGGATCTCGCCGATCTGCTGCCCTTCTCCTCACAGTCTCGCGCAGAGTGCGGAGGCGCCAAGAAATTCTTACAGGGGGTGTGTCATGTTCCTTCGAGTCAGCAAGCAGCCGAGGCTGTATTTGAGACGCTAGTGTCATCGCTATGGCGTTTCAGCTGTATGACACCTTGTTCCCCTTTCCACCCCCTGTGTAGCGGAGGATCCGTCAGGCATGGAGCGTTGCTCGCAACGGCATCAGAAACGACGACCGAGGTGAGGTACCTCAGAAATGCTAGGGACATGCTTGCGGGCGCTTTTTCCGCACGTGGTTTGAAGGCTGAATCAAAAGCGTGCACCATGCTTCGTAGTGAAAGCTTCTGCTGCCTGGTTCTCTACCATTGCGTCACGAGACCGGTACCACCTCGAGACGAGCCCCAGATTGCTTGTTTCTAGGCATAGGAGCTCGTAGCCGAACTCAGATACTCTAATGAAGTTTAAGATGCCGCGAAAACGGAGCGGAAGGCCAGCGCACCCTTCTCCAACACTTTCAAGACCTTGTACTCGTCTCGAGACAGCCATTCGATAACGCAAAATCCCAAGACTACTAAGCCTACTCGGCAGCAACAGCTCAACACCTTTAGCGTCCTCTTCGTGCGACTCTATTTGAGTAGGCTGTTTTAACGACATTCCGCACTATGTAGCTTGTAGTGTCAGTCTCGTCAGACCGGGGATCGCCACGCAACAATTATAAGGTGGCTAACACCGGGCACACGAGGCGGAGAACGTAAGGCTGCTCATCAAGATGTCAAATCCGCATGTCTTCGTGTTTGGAGCATCAGTACAGTCCGAGGTCTTATGTCGAGCCAGTCCTCCCCTAAAAAGGCGGACCGCAAAACGATGGTTGCAGATACGTTGGGGCTCGGATTCGGCTGGGGTTACCTATACGATTAAGGGCACTTCTTCCACTTAGGTAGCCTGACTAAGGGGTCAGAGTGCACCTAGAATTTCCGTGGTCCGGTGTTGTTCTTCGGGAACTGGCCTGATGCATCCTCAGTATCCTTAGAGGCGGGTTTGCACGTTTTGTTACCTGTCACGTGCCGCAAAAACAACGTACTGTAATCAATACTTAAGCACTTTTGGGCTGTAGTCTTCGACGTAGCATCATCTGTCACGTTACTATCGCGCGGGGTAGGTCTGCATGCCCAAATCGAGGGTACTTGTAGTTGCGGCGTTGGAGAACTGGCCCACCGGAGTAGATTTCCGGATGAAACATGCCACTCAAGATAGCCACACGCATCCGCTTCTCTAAGGAAGCATCTGAGAGGTGCAAGCACAGGTAATAACGCAATAATAACGCAGATGTAATCAACCTGTCCGGCTCGCCCGGCAGGCTACATTTCCGTATACGTGACGTGCTGACGATGTCTGCACAGCTATAAGAACCTGGCTTCTCGTGATGCTGGGACATTGTTTGTAGAACTTCATCAACAAAGACAATTCCAGACACGGCAGACGACGTGTCATATCAATCATACAACTTCCCTCGAACAAATTTCGATTCAATCAACATCAAGCATAATGGCTTGCGGGTGCGGCTCAGGCGGTGAAAAGTGCCCATGCTCCGGCGCACAGTCATGCACTTGCGGACAGAACTGCCAGTGCAAGAACTGCGGAGTACGTTCAAGTTCCTTTAGTCAATATTGTTGTGCTTCACATGAAGGGTCTGCTGACGATGTGTTCTCATTACAGAAGTAAACAATTCAAGACAGATGGCTTTAGGTCACACGTTGTATGGAGATGGGTATAAGGAAAGCAGTGGTAGTGCTGGGTGATGTCTAAGGCACAATGACGTGCGTGTCCAAAGCAGACAGGGAGATCGAGTTTCGTGTTTACCACCAACTGAAGGCATTCCTTGAACTATCTACCACCTGGCAGCATTCAATCTATATGTTCGCTGCAGCTTGCTCCTTTATGGCTACCTAAGATGCAGTTCTTTGGCTTAGAAGCATTCTCGAGTGGTCTGCGCGCAGCATCGTAGCTTGCATTGAACCTTACACTTCTAGCCTCGGCATTCTGCACGTCGACCGAGTTGGATAAGATCTTGTAAGCCTAATACCTTGGGCTGCGTGAGCACCGAAGCTGTTAACCCCATGAGCCATGATTGTTGGCTCGCGTCCTCGACAGCTCTGCCACAAATCTTAACGCAAGGTCGATATGTTGTGAATCGGCCACAAAGCCGCTGCAAGCGTAAGTGTGTGACCAGCTAGATAGCAGCTTGTGAATAGTTCCCATACCCACAGTTGATTCGGTTCGTTGGTTGAGACACTTTGTGGCCGATCCGCAGCCTTGTGGTTTTACAGACCTTAGTATGCTGCATACCTTCACCTCTAGCGCTACAATCGATCGGCGCGTGTGAAACTTATCGCCCTCGATACGACATCAGCCGTTTATGGAGCAGACTCTCCTTTTCAGCTCGGCAGATGACTCGGCGTGCCCGGTGATAGAGCGTCATGTGAGGCTCATATTGACAACCCCTGGTATTCGACTACCAGTAGTACCATAAGCTTTGTGTATGCAAATAAAGCATTTTTATAATCTTCCACGATCCATGCCTACTTGTTGTTCTAGAATATACGAACGTGCCATGTTACTCTGCTATCCTGCGTTGACTTTGTCGATATCTACGTTTGGCGCGTGGACGTCGCATATTTCGTTCCAGGTGCTTGACCCTTCAGGGCAGTCACTAATGTCTCACATCGCGCGCGACTTTGCTCATACTGATGCCTTCAAGCCCCTCACCACAGCCAGCGATATCAACGGTGACTTCGCATATGAGATCTGCCAAAACACAAAAGAGTCAGTCAGTCAAACATGCCTAAGCACCTGCAGGATACGTGCCGCTAACATTTTAGCAGCCACCATCTTCTCTCTAGCTTCTATACGCGTGATGTCTGCCAGCGCCATCAATTTTATCGCGGCAGGTCCGACAGGCATAAGCATCATCACAAACCAAAGCACCGGGTCCTGTGTGAGGATATTGGTGTGGACGCCGAGGGTTCGTATGGTAGGGTTACTAATCCTGCTGATTAGTGTCTGGGGGAGATGCAGAACGGCGTCGGTGGCGAATCTTTCCATGACGCAGGGGCTGTCCGCTTTCAAGATCCGTCGAGCACGGGGATTAGGTGCGGACATGGCTTTTATGGACAGTCCACGTACCGAGGAGGAGTGTAAGATACAGAGGAAGGAACGTGCGCCCAAGCCAGTGCTTATCAATGTTCTGCTACATGTAAGTACCCGAAAAACAATGGCTGACGATGGTGTGTGGTTTCTGATATATTTCCACAGGGACTTACTCCCGACTTTACAAGTCGGTTTGTTTGAAGACTTCGACTTCGACAGCCGGAGCGAGAAACACTCGAAGGAAGAAGTGGAACATGAGAGCGCTCAGTCGGAAAGCTGAACTGCAAGTATTCAGGCTAACTCACCAGGCATAAAAGGCTTTCACGAAGGGTCCAGTGTCTGGGGTTCCTATATGCTGCTGTAGGAAGTTAAGCTAGACGAGAAAATCTAGCTTAGCTGTAGGTGCAGTCTTTTGTAGTATGGCCACAGTCTTTAGTGGTTCAAGCTCCTTATTGTCACGCGTAGTCACGTCGAAGTGAAAGACAGGCAAGTGTCTTCACAAAGCTAGTTAGCGGAGCTGTGCGAGTTGACCTGATCTTGGATTCGTGCAGGTCGTTTGTATTGCTGACTGTCTGGAGGACTTGATTGGAATACTCGAGTTACCACCAGCCGTCGTTGGTCTCGAGTCTTGACTGAACGACGAGACCAAAATGATTTAGCTTCTCTTTGTCAACAAATACCTACCACCGCTGCTATCGCCGGCCCACGAAGTCAGCGCCTATTGACCCTGATAATTTCGGGCTTCACAATCGACACGGTGTCTATGGGATCGGCACTGCCATTGCATGTATCCGTCAATGCACCACTCAACTATTGATACGCAAAGGCTTCATGCCAAGCATCGAGGGCTGCGCTTGATACCGTAAAAGCTCGCGCTCGATCTGGTGGCGCTCACATTGTGTGGAACGACTTGCAGAAGCGCCGCGTGGAAGCAGGCTTCACGCACGACAGCTCTCAGCACACGCGGTCGTTGGTCGTCGTTTCGTGAAAAGTAGTGAGGTCGATCAATGCAGAGAGGCAATAACGAAGGTTGTGACTGTGATGGCGCGGCCGGATGCACGTGCTTAGGTCACAACGATAGTGTCTTGGCGCATCGCACCCCCTGCTGCCTTTGGACTTGGCTTGTGTAACTGAAGAATCCGTCTCAAACCAATTCATCACGGTAGGTTATCAAAGTTGTCAGTATTGAGCAATGAACTAGCCTGGCGTATCGTGCGGCCCTTTTATGCTAAGGGACACACGGGCTACCATTTGATGTTATCCTTTGAGATGCAACAACTAATGAACGCAGCACGTGCGGGTTCACAGGTTCGAGCAACAAATCCTAACGCGCTGAGCGGGACCCGACTACAGCAAGCCGTGTTTAGTATCCGACGACTGGCGGTGCATCATCAGTGGAGGTAGCGAACGGCTCGGCCGGTACCTGCAGCTAGACGCATAGGGCTCGAGCCATTCAGTAGTAAGGTTAACCTTATTATGTCAGGTGAGTCAAGGCTGCGACCTAAGATATAGCCAAAGATGATCCGTGAAAACCATCAGCGATATCACCCCAGCAGTTGTTCATCGTCCAAGAAAAAGAGTTATGCTTCGAAGTTGAGTTCGGTGGCGCGCATCGAAGCGCTTCGAGACAATGCACATGTATCCCGCCCCCCGCACGCCGAGAAACCTTAGAACCTTGGCGGCTCTAGAGTCTGATAGCATGATGGCGACAGTACATGTTGGGCCTGTTCCTTACCGCTCACTTATTCTCGACACAGAGGCGTGGTAGAGATGGCGAGTCCCGTCTCCGTGGAGATGGCTTACTCCAAGGGGGACGCACCGACAATCGAGGAGACCGAAGAGGTGTCAACGTCGACGGCGTGTCGGAGTGAAACGCGCCAAGACCACATCGCAAATCGTCTACCCCTTGGTCAAGCCATACGCAAGTATCCCAGGACTGTTGGGTATGTGTTGGGCCTGATTGTCGGCATCCTGCTCGTTGGTAAGTGGTGTCCGATGGCAGTATTTGCGCTCATAACTTATCGGACCCGCAGGATACGATACCGTCATCGTTGGCACGATAGCCGCTCTCCCAAAATTCCAGCAGGACTACGGCACCTTCCACAATGACTCGTGGATCATCCCCGCGACCTGGCTCTCGTTATGGTCTGCATCGGCGCCAGTTGGACAGGTCTGCGGCGGCCTGACGGGAGGATGGCTTGCAGATCGAGTCGGACGTCGGAAAGCCCTTGCAGTCGGCAGCACCATTTCAGCTACAGCAGTAGCCATCCTTTTCGTCTCGAACCAAAGCGGCAATTACGACATCAGGCGCGGTGTCTTCCTATGCGGCAAGCTGATACAAGGAATCTCCATCGGCATCATCAACCAGACCTCGCAGACCTACGTTTCCGAGACTGTCCCGGTCAGTCTGCGCGGCCCCGCCATGGCGCTGTTTCCCACTTGTATCCTGCTGGGCCAGTTGACTGGAGCGGTCGTGATCTTCTTTTGCTCCGATTACGAATCCACAAAGTCATATCTCATCCCGTTCGCATCACAGTGGCCTTTCTCTGCGGTCCCCATGGTCATGGCAATCGTGCTGCCCGAGAGTCCAGCATGGCTTACCACCAACGGACGACTCGACAGTGCACTCAATTCTATCCAGCGTCTCCACACGGCCCACCTCGACCATCACGTAGAGCTGGCTCGCTTCCAAAAATCGATTGAGCACGAGGAAGAGACCGGCGCCGCTAGCGCGACATACGTTGACTGTATGAAGGGTATCAATTTGAGAAGAACGGGCATTGTCGCCTTTGCTAATACGCTCCCGGTCTTGTTCGGCCTGCCGCTATTGTCACAAGCGAGCTACTTCGCGCAGACAGTCGGTATGGGTGCAGACAACAGCTTGATCTTCCTCATACTCGGTATCGGACTAGGCTTGGTCGCGAACGGCATTGGTATATGGGTCATGAGTCGAGTCGGTCGGCGCATCTCGAGTATCGTTACTCTGAGCGCCATCACATTCCTATGGACCTGCATGGGCATCGCAGGCTGCTTCGATAGCATCGTCACCATCTGGTAAGCTTGCCGCGATTCGACAAATTGGAGTCTGTGCTAACATGTGCAGGTACACTGCCGTCACGATGATGATTGTCGTAGTCTCCGCGGGCCTCGGTGTATGGCCGGCCTCCACCACGATCGGCGCCGAAGTGTCAGCACTCAATCTCCGCGCAAAATCGCTGGGCATTGGTGTCTTTGCACAAGATAGCATGAACCTGATCTTCAACATTGTGCTACCGTACATCTTCAACCCGGATGCTGGTGATCTAGGGGCTAAGACTGGATTTGTATATGGTGCCGTGTGTCTTATTGCGACAGTCACAACTTGGAGGATTGTACCGGAACTGAAGGATCGAAGCATGCTTGAGATCGACACGATGTTTGAGCTCAAGGTTCCCGCTAAAGACTTTAAGCGATGGGACGATGATTCGAGTCACCTGAGATAGATGCGAGGTTTTGTTCTAGTAATGCGACAAATACAGCGGAAGGAACTAGACGTGGGTATATATAGAATGCACGATATGGAGTTCTACATATGGCACCTAAAGACGTGGTCATGCCGCCCTAAGTAAGGCCAGCCTATGGAAATCTACCCACTTGTTTCATCGTTCATATACTCGATCCAGGCTAACCCTGTAAGGGATACGCGAGGACCCTGACAGTCAGCTACACCGACATTCGGGTCACTATTCGCAAACCGTAGCTTCATCGCTTTCTCGTGAGTTTGGTATGGTCTTGGCTTTGTAAGGAAGGCTGCGCTTGGTCCCAAAGTGAGCCTTGCACATCGCTGGTAGCGGGGACGTAGCGTGGTGGTTACTGCTGAACGTACCTGCGGAGGACTTGACGGTACTGACCTCACTGGGCAGGACATTGTTTGATGAATGTTGTACACATGTCGAACACTACAGACGAACAGATCCTGCGTCGAAAACGCGTGAGCAGAGATTCTCCAGTCTTGAGATAATTGCGTAACCCCTCGCAGGCCACCAAAGCTCGATGCTACATATTCACGGACATGATGCAGCCCATAGTGACTCGCGACCGGTCGTGTCCCTCGACTCTCAACATCAGGCACGATCCGTGCATCTAACTCTCACTCCTTTCGAGTCAAGTTTCGGACTTGGCAGGAAGAAATCATGAGCGAGTTCCACGTCGGACTGGTCGGTCTCAAAGAGCTCAAACCGAAACCTGCGGAACACAGATGCATATGTGAGATACAGCTCTGCCCACGCAAGACTAAAAGTGATGGTTAGCTCATTCCAGGAACGGACGAGGAAAGGGGGGAGTAGTACTTAACGCCAAGGCACGACCTGCTACCCTTTTGAAAGCACACCCAGTACCGATCAAGGCTGGACCCATCTTTGGTCTTCGGCGGATCTATCCAACGCTCCGGGTCAAATTCTTCGTGCTTTGGGAAGATATCTTCATCGTTGTTGACGTCAATGATTGTCATAGATACAGGCGTTCTGGCCGGGATGACCCAGTCCTTGTAGACTAGAGGCTTTGCAAGGAGACGAGGGTTTCGTGTTGAAACAGGGTATGAGAGTCGAATTGCTTCTTTGATGCAACCGGTAAGGTAGGGGAGCTTCTCGAGATCCGTCCAGTTGAGTTGCTGCTCAGAATCTGGGATCGCTTCTTCGAGCTCTTGCCGTAAGCGAGCGAAGACTTTCGGCTGATCAATAATGTGGAAGCCGCCCACGGAAAGGGCCCAGCCGACGGTTGTGATGCCTGCTCCGATTACGAGCTGAGCTTCATCCTGTAGGCGCCGTAGCTGCTTCTCGCTCGCTGGAAGATCGGGATCCTTGATAAGCTCTTGGAAGACATTCGGAATTGCCTTTTCTGTTTCTTGTTTTGTGTCAGTGCCTGCTCCTTTGAGCAGCGCCTCGATCTGTGCTTTCATGTCGCTCTGTAGCTGAAAAATCAAGCCAAACAAAGGTTCAGTCTTCTTCAGCCAAGACTCTGGTAAAGCGAAAAGGATTTTGGGCACAACCGGAAACTGTAACGACATGTGGCCGGAGATACTCACTGCCATGAACGGTTCATGGAACGTCGTTTTAAAGTCTTCGGAGTTCAGGTGGTCATAATTCAATGAGAAGCAATATTGCATGATGACATCCCCAGCAAGGGCCATGAACCCGCTGCTGAGGGAAAATGGTCGAGCGCTTTTTCGGTATTCATCGATGTGCTTCACGAGTATGTCGACCTTGCTCCGAATGACGGCTTCCAGGTCTAGTATTCTTTGCCGAGAGAAGAATGGGTTCAGAGCTTTTCGACGGATGGTGTGGACATCGGCAGATGGTGCTGCGAAGACTGACTGATCACTGTTAAATCGGTTGGCCATCCAGTCGTACTTATCGACGCGACCTGCTTTGGTGTACAGGGTGTCATAGAATTGCGAGTCTTGGATATGGATCTCGTCTGGCACGATACGGACGATCGGACCTGCAGTGAATTGTCGTCAGGCGCTGTCGGCTTGTACATCATGCCAGTACCCTCGAGAGCATCCTAACGTACCATATTTTCTGTGGTATTCCTGTATCGCAAACGTGAACTGTCCCTTCCTGACCACATCATGATAATACTCGTGCCACCTGCTTATGGCGGCATACTTGGGTCCGGGGAATTTAGCAAGTGGGTGGAAGTATAGGCGATATACCACTAATCCCAAAATATATACTGCCCATGTCAGGAGCCCGACACCTACCGCGTAGCTGATGTTTCCAAACAAGCCCATCGTCGCGATGAAGGATCAGGTTATCAAGCTTGACGTGAGCAGACCTGGAAAGAAAAGCAGAAGCGTTTCACGTGTCGATCGATGATAGCGCGGGGGTGCTTCGGGTTGGCCTCACGGATTGTGAAGCCATTACTGTAGACGATTGAGCGTAGCGTATTGGCAAACCCCAGAAGCTGCATGCAGAGGCGGTTTACAAATTGATGATCAGGAATGGAAACGTGCAGTACGGTAGGATCGCGTATGGGGAAATGGCTCGAATGATGCTTTGGAAGCGCCGCCAGCGTGCCCTAATGCATCGCATCGCATAGAGTTCCAACAAGTCTTGCCGGTAATTCGAAATCGCGAGTCGAAGACAAACTATCTTGTAGGACACACAGAGCTCCATGCCTAGTGAAGAACGATAAGCTAGTAATACTAGTTATGAAAATGACTGCCCAGGCGTTCTCGAAGATGGTTTTTAGTCTTGATTGTAAGGTCACAGTGATGCCATGATGCCTCTAGAACAGGTGTTAGTAGTAGCTAGCTAATAGGTACCTAGGTAGTACTACTGTCTACTTATGTCTTTGGAAAGACAACTGATGCCAGGCCTACTGTTTCATGGCATATTGTTCTTTGCTATCGAGCCCTACATGTAGAGTCAGGACTGATTAGTGCGGGCATTGGTGGCAGCGTTTGTAGCCTGCAAAAGCTTAGCTTCTAGTCTAGAGCAGCACTAATCCGGACCCGATTGCCCCTTTACCTTAGCGGCGCCGCGCCGTCCGCGGGCCTCGGGGATCCTTCACCAGTTCACGAATCGCCCGTGAACTAACGTATGTTTCGACTCGAACGGTCGTGCAAGCGTGGTGTATCGAAGAACATGCATCAAGTCCTTGTTTTGGTCTTGGGACGATGGTTGTAGGAGTGACAGACGGACCTCTACGCTGCTGGTCTTCTTCCCCTAACAAAATGCCATCTCAAGTAAAGATGTAGGCTTCTGTCCAAAAATTCGGATCTCACGCCTGCAACCATTGCTTGCGCCTGTTCGTGAGAGTACCCTAGCACACGTGTATAGTATGCGATTGAGAAAGTGGGGATCGCTTCAATCATTTGCACTCTTTGCACGCGACCGATCTCTTTGAGCCTCTTATCTTTGGGCCAGGGCCCGATCGGAATCTTGAGCACATCTTCGTCGACTTCCACAAAGCCCGCGTCTATCATCCACTGACGATGACGATGAGCAATGTTCAAGCGTTTGCCGGTCTTGCAACTGGCATCATCCACGTTCTGAATCCACTCTTTGCACCAAGGCGCTCTGTCTATGGTGTCATCATCCGAGTTGAGCCAACACTCGTGGTCCTGCATTTCCAGCCATCCGCCTGGCTTCAAGTTTCGGAAAGCCTGCTCGTAGAATGCAGGCCAATCAGCGATGCCACCGCATAGTGCTCGGCCATGAACGAAGTCGAATGGATCAGCAAAATTCCATTCGGTTTCCGCGTCGTCGATGTAGAACTGGCAATTTGGCGGAACCCATGATGGCTGTATTGGAGAAATGTCTGTACCTGTGACAAGGGCCGTAGGACACTCATCCGCCATCTCTATTGCCCAGATGCCCGTGCCTGTACCCACGTCCAGAACCCTCTGGAGCTTCGCATGGTCGAGTGGTGCGGTATACAGTGCGCCATTCAGAACCATCTTGAATATGTGGTGAAGCAGGTCAAGGCGCTCTTGCTCCGGTTCATCGTTAGGGAGAAGATATTCACTTTTTCCAAAAGCATGATACCTGCGACCGTTCTCGTAACGATAGTTGAAAACCGATGAACGAACAGATCCGGAAAGTGCTGACAAGTCGTCTCCCAATGCAGAATCTGTGTCCTCATCATCGGGCTGGATGTTGGCCTGAATCTGGTTTCAACCGTAAGCAGCTGCGAATGTTATATGCAGGCATCGTGCGCCGCAGACGAGTGGTGGATAGAGACAACTTACTGATGTGTCGTCGGTAACAGATGTTGTATCAGCGCTCATCGTAGACGTCTCCTTTCCTGGGAAATGGGTGTGTTTGACCAATGATTGACTATGTGCCCAATGTGAAGTGCGATGTAGTTGACGAACATGAAATGTCAGTTCGTGGAGGTGCAGACTGATGGGTCATAAGAGGCATTGCTTGCCCCCTCGTTGGGTACTCAAACCTGGCACAACCTACCACCTCTGGTAGGGTTGTCAGGTCACCTCAAATGTACTGCAACGGCCACGTCGATCGACATCGGCATTGATAGGATCGCAGACTGCCGAGAAGCTTTCGGGAGGAACCACGGTTGTATGTCACGCGCGAAGCTAAGTTAGCACTCCATGGTGTATCCCAGCAGGCTCCACCCAGGTAGATGAGGTGGCCGCCTCGCCTACCATGACCCATCTCAACAGCTACGCTAAGCATCAACGGCAATGGCTCAACAGTAAACTTACAGCCGAATAAGAGAGAATCGATGGTATCCAAAGTAACAGAGGGGTATGAAGTGCTGTAGATAATGTCGTGAATCGACGAGTGGACCGCCATTGCCCAGCAACGTAGGCACATAGTACCTATCAGTCTGACGCAGGAAACGAAGTACAGTTCGCATGGCTGGCATTCAAGTCTAGCAGTATCAGCTGAAGCAGGCATCTGGTACGTCGTGCAGGAGACACGACACCAAGTTCCACTTGTGTATACACACAGTCCTATAGTTAAAACCGTAAAGCTGTGCAATTGTGGACCTGAGATGGAGTGTCACTTGGAAGTTGCAGACACAAGTCTCCCCTACGGCCTCTCAAAGGAGATCTCGCTTGATGACGTGCAGTACTCGGGGCCTCTTGAGATCGGGTAGGAATATTACTGTGTGGAAGCACGGGTGGTGGGTGGGGGTGCAGTAAGAAAAGTACGATCGAACACGATCGAGGTGCGGTGGCGTGACAAGGTACTGTACAAGGTACGCGCTCCGATCAGAAGCACAGTAATAACGGTGCTGGATAGACCCACGCTGCACATGCTGGTCGCGTAATTGCTTCACACCACTCCAGGCCACAGATACTGTGCCGTAAGCAAAAGCCGGTATTGAAGGTACGATGCGACAGCTACAAGACTATCCAGCTAGCTGTTCCGTTGACCTAAGGCTACAGTCAACACATCTCTCACCGAAGCGTCTCTCGGTAAGGTCTACTTTATACCGGGAGTTGACCGCGGGTGACAACGAGACGAGGGCTGATGGAGAGTTTGATGTCTTTACTTGGCATGCAGTGGCTGTCTATCCCTGCAGTGCATATGCTCCTTAAAGGGTAACCCAAGCCTGGATGCAGGAAGTATGTGCCAGTGCATGGATGCACAAGGCTTTTGATAAACCTCGATTCCTACAGCCAGAGCGTCAAGTCAATTGTTGAACAGTAGAACATTTGCATTGCATTAGCCGTAGCTTGCAACTCTAGTATACCAACCAGAAGTACCCTATTCCACGCCAGCACAGGCCCTGCCTATACTGATAAGCTGCCTAGTGCATAGCGGTTCAAACCGTATCCCACGCACGGAGCCAAGCGTAGGCCGGGGACGTATTCGAGAGCCACGAAGTTGCCGCCGGCTGAATTATCGTGTGAGCTCTCGTCCCGGAAATCTCTCATGATCGTACATTTCTTAGACGTCAGACATTCTCCATCTCTTGAACCAGCGCATATAGCTGTACTTGTGGTTGCTCCCTGGCATACCATACACGATCGGGCTGAAGTATACGTATAATCCAATCGTCGCAACATAGAGTGTGGCAAATACACCCCATCTGAGCGCCTTGCTCAGCCTCAGTGTGAGCCAGTCAACACTGAACACCATGGCCAAGATAGCAAAGAACAGCGCCGGGTAGTAGTGATGCACATAAGTGACACGTCCCATCAGAATGAAAGGGAAGTAATGGAAGAACCAGCCGATCACAGGGTAAACACCGCTGTACATGATGTGTTCCATATCTTTCCACTGAAGCTCGGTGTAACCCCTTTGCCATCGCACACCATACCAGGCCACAATCAAGGCAACCACACCAAGGGATGCAGTCGAGCCCCAATAAACAAGAGGATTACCGAGGAGGAAATATTTCGTGACGTTGTCGTCCCAGCTGCACATTCGCAAGCCGACGTGGAGAATGGGCCATTGCCAGAAGGACGAGGCGAGGTCGTCTTGCTTGTCTGGGTCAGGGACCAAGGCGTTGTTAGAGGTCATCATTGCAACGTTGAGGTGTAGGAAGTCCCGGAAGAAGGGTGATCGGTACATTTTCGAGTCACCAGGCGGGACTGCGAAATATTAGCTCAGACTGGGCAGCTCAAGGAGTGGACACTTACGCTTCTCATTAGTGTGGGACTCAACGTTCCAGTGTGTGTAGACGTCGCGCGGATTGTTTGCCTTGACACAGGTAGTCTCGATCTGCTTGAATCCCCATTGTGGAAGGACAGCAGTGCCAGCTCTTAAGTAACAGCCAAGATCGACGTGTCTGAGTCGGAATGCCGTGGTCAAAGTTCGGATTCGTGATCGATCCGAGGATGCGGCATCGCTCACGACTTCGATCTTCCAATGATCCTTTGTGTCGCCAATTGTGACGTTACCGTAGCACGAGACCTCGTAATCTGCCTTGGTGACAGGTGCTGCAACGGAGTGGGAATGCAGGTTTCGGCCGGTCTGGGCGTGGAGGAAGCGGAGGACGCTGCCGTCTCGCACAAAGTGCAGTGGTGCCTCTGGGTCGAAGCTGGGCTCACTCCTGTTGGGGTAGAAGAACCAGTCGTTGTTGGCATCTTTGTGGTGGTAGCAGGTTATCTGTTGTTGTTGGCTGCCTTCCGGGTAGGTCTGGACGTGCGAGTGCAGGAGGCCACCGCCGTAGCCCATGTTCTTGATGGTAGCTCTTGAACCGTACGCAAGCTCGAGTGGAGAGTCCTTGCCGACGTGGGTGCCTCGCAGATTGGCCTGGAAAAGAGACGACATCTGTGCATCACCTGGACCCGAGTTCTCGAGGATGAGGAAGTGCAGATAGAAGCTG
>Ga0066648_10000128_pt1 | contig 50804 bp, 47 predicted proteins | sample CryGeyCG12114_NA_FD_59537 | JGI IMG/M metagenome (GOLD analysis project Ga0066648, IMG submission 59537) | Groundwater microbial communities from aquifer - Crystal Geyser CG19_WC_8/21/14_NA | ecosystem: Environmental > Aquatic > Deep subsurface > Groundwater | place: USA: Utah: Grand County... | reverse complement strand
CATGGAATATGCAAAGTCCGAAAATAATAAACAGGAAAGGTGCGGTAGCCCCCGCCCGTAGCAATGCACCCTAACGCGTCGCGCTCGAGGCCACGACGCGTTCGAACGATGACGTCGTCGCGATGCTTCTAAGCTGCCGTACCACAGTCTACGTCCAGATAGCGAGTGAAGCGAAATCTCGAGACAGCAAGTCGCTGTCATCAGCTCTTGTACCCCATGTCGAAGCGCACGCTACACTCGTTCTTTTCACCCCCAGCAAAGAGGCCGAAGAACAGCCTCGAGACGTTGTCGAGGACGATATCGCCTCCCCAGGTCAGCAAAGAGCCGACCTCAGCAACAGCGACAGACTCGCAGGATGCATCGCGTGATCAGCCAACTAACTACACAGCCCATACAGGCTACCCCTTTCCCATTGCAGATCTCCCACCGAGCATCACAGAAAAAGTCGAGGAACTTCTCCTGACAGCGTCAGGCAAGACCATCAACAACCAACCTCATCTTGACCTGCTCTACTTCGAGCCACTGATCCCCCAGCCCACGGCGGACCAACTGTTCCACTTCCTGCGCTGTTCTCTCCCCTTCTACCGCGTGAAATACACCATCACCCGCTTTGGCAAATCCGTCGACATCAACACCCCACGCTTCACCACAGTCTACGGCCTAGACGAAACCTCGCAATTCACTAGCACCAGCACACCTACCGCCACCCCCTCCCCAAACAATTCCAATCCCACTACCACCACCCATTTAACCACCCGCATAGTCGAATCCACCAATCCAACCAAAGACGTCGCCCCCGGCAAGTATAAATCATGCACCGTCTCACCACGGCCTATCCCTCCATGCCTCGCCCTCCTCAAAAACCTCACCGAAGCCCTGACAAACGACACCTACAACTTCGTCCTTGTCAACTACTACAGCACGGGCCAAGACTCAATCAGTTACCACAGCGACGACGAGCGCTTTCTCGGCCCCACACCCGCCATCGCCTCCTTCAGTCTCGGCGCGCGCCGCGACTTCCTCATGAAGCACAAGCCGCCCGGCGCCGGTCCGGGGAACGGCACTAAAAACCCCCAGTCGAAACCCGACACCACAGCAACCACGAACACAAGCACCGAGAAACTTTACCCCAACACAACGCCGCTCAAACTCCCGCTCGGCCCAGGCGACATGATCCTCATGCGCGGCGAGACACAGCGGAACTGGCTACACTCGATCCCCAAGCGGAGCGGGAAGAACGACAGTGCGGCAAAGGGCAGGATCAACATCACCATGAGGAAGGCGATGGTGCCTGGCGGCACGGAGAATTATTACCAGTATAACGTTGGAACGGGGCCGGCGTATAGATGGGACGAAGGGAGGGGCGAGATGAGGCTGTGGGAGGAGATGAAGGTTGAGAAGGGGCGGATCGGTTGATTGAGGGGAAGGCTCATCGACTTCCGTGAGCGGTAGACTCGCTCTGCTATCTGGAAACGTTGGTGTCGTTTCGAGAATTGAGGAAGCATTGACGCCTAGATCTACAGATATTAGGACCCGGTTCCACTGCCAAAGACAGCTAGGTACAGTGGTAACCTGCGAGTCTTTGTCGTATGCATAGCTCGACCTGCAGCGACAGCATAGCAAAACTTCGGTGTTGAAGTCGCATGCGTTAATCAAGACGTCGATACGGTTTGCGTTCTGAATACAGCTTCTTGAGACGACGAGACCAGTAGTCACTTACATATATGGAAGAACGATTATGCTCCTTTATAGTATCACGATAGGCATTCTCGGGTGGTGTCTCGTAAGTCCTAAATCCGTGCTCATGTGCCGGATATTGACTGCAATCGAATCGTAGCTCTCACGGTGGACATAAAACTATGTCCGTGTCAAGGCTGTGTCACGATGCTTCTTTGCTCTTAGGGCAAAATCTAGGGAGGTCGGGGTGCTGGTGGTTGGTTGGTAGCTGTAGTAACCATGGGAACGATGACAGAAGATAAAGATGGAAATACTCAAGGGTCGAACATGGAGATTGAGATCGACTTCGAAGTCAGATCAGAACTGACAGTGGGCTATGAGAGGTGGTGTGCTATATGGTCATGAGTTGTTGCTATACTGAGTAATGCAAGATGGTATGTTAATAGGATGGTATGTAGATGACCATCCAACCATTCGACCAAGTATTCCCTTATCCGGTCATCACGTGCCTCGTGATGTAGTGCCAACGAGTGTGCTTCGCGTGAGTTGCCTGTCTGGTAGGACTGGGACAGAACGGAACAGATGGTTAGCTAGCTCGCGCTCGGCTTCATGCATGACTGTTAACACGGAATGAGATCGTTGCAAGCATCTAGAGCCATTGGAATTTCAATAATATGCAACAATACATGAAAGTCTACGAGAGACTATTCACTTCTGTCGTCCACTGCGAACACAGGCCATAACAGAGGGGAGTCTCTAGTTCAAGCGCAGTGCTGTTTTGGGAGTGGCCATGACTCGTCTCATCAATGCCGCAGGATGGGCGACAGCCAGGTTCTTGATCTGCCCTGTTATCGGTTTCTCTTATCCAATGAACCGTCTTGTTTCTCGTTTGACTGCGTGCCAGTTGCGTTTCAGCGCTTTTGCTAATGGAAAACGTAGGCTTGCGACAGTAGCTTGTAAGGTATCTTGCGACCTCCAACGCAGTACGTCGAGGCTACTGAACACGATCTCCATGGTTCACACAAATTCTCACTAACTCCGTCAGCGTAAATCACACGAACAAGTTGTGTAAGGGCTTACAGTCGAATACGACGCGGCTTCACAGCAAGTTGCAGCAACGGTGCCATCTACGACTGCCTGGAGTGGACACGTTCGGGGTGGGGGACGGGTGAGGCTCACCTGCAGCAGGACGAGCCGAAGGGGCCTCACCCTGCGCCCAGGACGACGGTGAGCTTCATGCAGACTTCCCTTCCCTTGGCCCAGTCGCCTGAGGAGGGTCGAATCAGACGATGTGGCTTCACACCAACCCTCCACCATCAGCGCGCACTCTGAGATGGCCGATGTGCATCATCTACAAGCCGTACTTCCACAGATATCCATTACACAACGATTTTATCAGATTTTACAATGAATCACAAGCCCCGGTCGCACAGACAGGACAGACTTGCGGAAGTATCACTCTAGATTCGGCACAAAGCCGAGAATGGGAGAGCGCGAGCAATCGCTTATCCTTCTTCTCCGCCCGAAACACATCGCAGTCCTGCCCATATCCACCTCCCCCAAACCAGCCAATGAAGAACCTCTGGTAAAAGGTCTGAAAGTGAGCGAGAATCTTTCGAGATTCTGTGCACGCATTGAGGGACACAATCAATCCAGTCTGAGGCCAAGTTTCGGGTGTTGTTATGATACCAGAATATACTGCGGAATTGTGCATAATTCTATGCTCTGAGAACGCTGGGATTGGGTTCGATGTTGCATTGTCGCATGGCCTGCAATGGACTACAGGCGGGTTCCCCAATGAAGTATGCGTGAAGCGGCTCAAGTGAGCAATGCGCATAGCACACACCACATGTTCATGCAAGGCAAAGGGGTTGTAAATTCCTGCAGAATGACCTTGTCACTAGGACTATCAACCAAAGGAGCAGAGATGTCTTATATTTCTTAATAGCGCTCTACACGCTGGAACCCTCAGGATACCGGTAGCACGATCAGCTACTCTCGCGCCGCTTGCGGATGTTCGTGTATCACTGTAGTATCCCAAAGGCCAGACATGGAACTCATTGTCTGCCGCAACCCTGCTTTCTATCCAGTCGCTACTATCCTCCTGGACACGCACCCAATTCTTCAAGATGTGGGAATGTGCCATTGTTGATTGCAGAGCGTAGCTTTTCGATTGCTCGGTCGCGATATGTATCGATATGGGACCTGGACACATACAATTTCGCCTTCTTCAATAGTGCCCAATCGCCATACCACACAATCCACGCGCTCAGTTCGGCTTTGACCTCTTGCATTCGCTCAACGTCGTAGCTCATAGCGGCATCATTGCGCGCATAGAAGCTTTCAACGCTTCTGCCATAATTGGGGAGGGCCCCCTTTGGAAGGTGTTGCTGTTGACGCCTGAGTTCTTGAAACATCTGAAAGGTATCCGTGACGGCATCTGTGCTTGTAATAGTGTTGGTCAGCTCTTTAGTGAAAGCTTCCCAGCCTGAAAATCTGATCGAGCGGCAGAAGGAACCGACATGCAGACATAGCTGAATGACGTTGACTGGCTGTGGGTTCTCATTCGGCGCGAGGCCCGACGTAAACGACGTCCTTACCGAAGAGCAAGTCTTGTAGCTGGCGACACGTGGTGAAACATATTTCTAGTGCATGGCAAGCATAGACCTCAACCCTGACTTCAAACTTTCTGAATCGTTTCAGGACGGGGTATATTTGCACAATATACTGCGCATTGACGTGGTTAGCCGGACAAATCTTGGATGGCGAGGAGGCAGAACTCTCTATGGCGTAATTCAAGAGATGTATTGGCAAGCCATTTGGTTCGAGGATTTGCAAGTAACGTAGGAACCTCAGGCTGATACCGAGCATCTGAAGATCTCCAGATTTGGAGAACTGGATGACCAATGTGTTCTCCTGATACAGGATCGGAAGGCATTCAACGTAGACTTTCTGGCACAATCTCAGCAGTTGCGCACTCAACGGGGTGCTCTTCTGCGGTTTGTAAAACTCAAAATCGTCCAGGGGCTTCAGTGGCTCGTCGCTCTTTAGTAGAGAACGAAAGACCTTCAGTTGTAACTCTGTAGGGAGCTGCAATAGGCGTGACTCAGCCTGTGCATCGTAAGGAAGCTGAAAACGGGATAGGGGAGGGCACGATTAGGTGGCCTGCAGGCAACGGTGTCAGTCATATCACCTCGCAGAAGCATTGTGTAGGCAGTGTTCGTAGACATACCTCGCGGTCCTCATTGCCTTCCGTAGTACTGTTGATGGGCTGTATAGCACCGTGGTGGCAGCGCAGGTTATGGACGTAGTGGTTCTAGTGCCTCAATTTGCGATGACAAGAGACGAAAATTTGTGCAGGTGAAGGGTTAGGAAACGCAGATGTAATCGGGTATAGGAAGACACATCGGTAGTGCCCTCTTATTGGTCTCACAACCACGTGATACCACTGACTGAAGACTCGGAACAAGTACCTAGGATTTCTCGTTTCACATTCAGTGTTGACACCTCACAATTGATCCACTCGTGGCCCTCTTGAGTAGTGTTCGAGCACAGAGTCACGATCCCCCACTGGTTTCCTAGAGGTCCTGTGGTGAGCGAGGAGCGAGGAGCGAGGACATGGAACAAGTCATTTCGTTAATCACTTCGAGTGATCAGGTCAGTCGTTTCAAAAGGTAGTGATGCATTCCTCAAGTCTTTGGCTCTGCCGTGCCGTGCCGTGCCGTGCCGTGCCATGCCATTCATAACGCCTTCGCCATGCTGCCGGGCTTGATCAAGTAATGCTTCATTGAATTTCAAGACTTGTCATTCGACTTATCTTCTTCAACTCGCGGCTGTTTTGAGTCATTCGCGGCTGAGCCACCCTCCTCAGTTATGGTCTCCATCCTTTCACCATTCTGCCCCGACTCTTCGCGCTGCCGCCGCTCCCTCTCCAGACGATTCTGCTCTTCCTCCATACTCATGCGCAACGCCATAGCCAATTCGGGGTCTGTAGCGGGATCTATGCCGAACTCAAAGTTGTTCTGGCCACCAGCACCCGTAGACTCTACACCCTCCATACCGGTATCTTGAGGGACACCGCTGTTGACAATCGGCGTTGTAACCAGCGAGTCTGACAGCAGGCCCGGACCAGGTGGTATGACTGCCAAGTAGTTGCCTTCGTTGCTCCCGCTTCCGCCAACAGCCTCGACAAACTTCTCAAGCACACTCCTCGTCTCCGAGCCTGTAGCATCTCCAAAGGCGACAAAGTCGACAGACACGTTGTTCTTCTTGCATTTCTTGGCCAGTTTGATGAGCTCTTTCTCACTGTCGTTGCCATCCTTACTTGAGTCGATCTCACTGCACGTCAGCACGATGACACGCTGCCTCTGCGACTTGTTTGCTCTGTGCTTGAGTGCTAGCATTGCCACGCTGATGGCGGTGCCTAACCTAATGGAGCCTTTAATCTTCGTTTCGTGGAGACCTGCAAGTACGGCGCCGAAGTTCGTGGTGGGTGTGTTGAGGACTTGAGGAGATGTGCCTGCCATGGACAGTAGACCGACGGCGGATTCTGGGTTGGCCTGGGTTTTGGCATTGAAGATGAGCGAGACGGCTTCCGACTGTGATTGGAAGCGTGTAGGCCTGCATGCAAGTCAGCAAATGGAAGCCCACAGTCTGGTAGGTAGACAACTTACAGGTAGTCGCCATTACGAGAAGCCTCACTGTTGTCGACACATATCATGGTCGCTTCGAGAGGCATGTTTGCGGTTCGCAGGCCGAGACTTGCTTGAGACGGATCTGTAGATGGAGCTTGAAGTTGGTAGACAACAACGTAGGTGATGGGCTTGTACTGTCTTGGGTATAGTCGATCGAGTGGTTGTGGTGCTCAAGTGCATCTAACGTCAGGCGGAATCACAGGCACGTCAACGGCTACGCAACTGCCAGAGTCGACTGCGGACTTGGGCCTTGGCGCCAACGAGGCTGGCTCCGCAGCCTACAAGCTTTGCCTAATCTGGCGACAATACAAACGGCAGGTACGTTTGCGTCCTGGTTGCAGGAGAGAAGGAGCGACTGTTGTACGAGTATATCATACCCCTCTACTCCACAGCGAGCCATGCACAGCAGGTGAAAGCACGAGGTGGCCTGTGGTCACAACCACAACATCTCCATTCCAACCCAACCACGATGCCCGTCTTCGCCCTCCTCATCATCTCGAAGGCCGGCTCCCTGATCTACCACCGCACCTTCCCCACGTCCTCTTCCACCGGCTCACAGCCAGCGACAGGCACACTCGGTTTGCCTGGCACCACAAGTCTGACCACCAACGACTATCTCGTGCTAGCCGGCACCTTTCACGGAGTGCACGCCATCACCAAGAACATCACGCCCAAGTTCCCAGCCTATTCCGCTTCCTCCGCCGACCACCCTCCCCCACCCTCTACCAACGGCGCCAGTGGAAAAGCCTCCAGATTCCGCTACCCAATACCAGACGCTCCCATCACCGGCATCGAGAGTCTCGAGTCGTCCTTCTTCAAGCTGACCGTCTTTCAATCCTTGACTGGCACCAAGTTTCTGCTATTCACCGATCCAAGCATGCCGAATACAGATGCCTTGATAAGAGGTATCTACGAACGCTTTGCCGATCACGTCTGCAAGAACCCCTTCTGGCACGTCGACAACCCAATCAGGTTAGACGGCTGGGATAGGGTCTTGAATCAATTCCTGTTCAGAAGATGAGCAAACTTGCCCACATCGTGTACGCCTATGGCATGGCCATGGCACCGCTACTAGTCCATAACTGGGCCACACCAGAAGACCAGTGAACATGTCTAGTGTGGCCCTCATGTCGTGCAACCCCTCGACAGTATCTTGGGACAGGACAAGGTTGATTTGAACATTTGGACTCGGACCGTACATCTGCTGGGTCCGACCAAATACATAGACCTTACCCACCTACCTCGTCTCTACGGCACGGTTAGTGGTACACCGAGACATCTTGTTCGCAAGCAACAAAACCCCAAAGCAGGACTTCTCTAGAAGGAGAATGCGATGCGACTACTGCCCAAACCTTCGAAGGCACACGGCTACGCGACTCGATATCCGCTTCTTCAGCCGGCGTAACCACAGGTACAGTCGCGTACCACTTCGAAAGAAAGGTGGGGGATTACAGACACACGACCCTCCACCGGCTGAGGCAGGCGTCTTACATACATGAGAGCCACGAGTAAACTCGACTCTGAACTTATCTCGCAAAGCTACGATGGTCAGGGACATTGTGAGGAGGAGTTTACAACACTGGGGTGGCGAAAGACAAGCTCGAATGATAAGGCTAAGCTGCCAAGTCGACACATCTAAGATTGCCAATGCCATCCTACATCCCAACTCCAATCATGCCGCACGCAGAGCCACGGCAAAAGCACAGGGTCGCAATAGCCCGAGCTCGCTGGGCATCACCGAGCAACAACAAAGCCATGAGATATTCGCTGACAATCACGAGCCATTAAAATGCTTCACTGCTCATAGATAGAATCCTTCGATTATAACGTTCATGAAGGAGCAGGTTTACAATATAGAATAGACCTTGTCTGCACAAGCTTCTAATTTTCCTCTATCTTATTCTTTATCCCACCCCGATCCAACGCAAGTGGCCCAAGCAACAAGCACGGCACGGCAGCCAGTGAGCCGAGCTCAGGGAGCTTGTGCCAGAAAGAATGACCGAGGATCCCGCTGAATCTCAATCGAACGTCGCGCTAGTTCACGGACGAGCTCTCAAAATATAGTATACCGGTCCCTTCAATAAGCGCGACGCGCCAAGGTAGTGGGCGGGACGAGAAACCTTCTGCCACGTGGCATGGACGTTGCGCATCAACCGCCGGCGTGTAGTAAGTATTTGGTCAAACACCCTCGAGTCCAGAGTTGCTGGGTCTCCGTATGCTAGCACATATGCGATGTCTGATTGCGCACGATAGAGATCTGGTCGGCGTGACTCAAAGCGGCGCTTTAGATAGGGCTCTCGGTGCTCGCGCGTGTTCCCGGCGAAGACCGCAGAGAGGTGTGTCCAGATGTGCTATTGCTGCGTAATGGCAGCAGCGTGTCAACAGCGGACGCACGTATGTAGAGGTTCCGAACATGTTTGCGGAATGTGCAGGTGGGCGGTGAGCCTTGTGTGTTCAGCTCGTGCTTGATGCATGTTTCTTGGGACGAGTTGTAAGCGAGGAAACTGCGGCTTCTGGGATGGATTGTGATTGGTTCGTATAGATTTGCTCTGCATGGAAGGCGGGCCAATCAAGTGAAGGTAACGTGCGTCCAGTCTGTTGAAATGCCTCGTGGTTCTCGGAGGGGCCTTTTAGCTAGCTGGACATTAGGAAAAAGCACACACAATCATGGCTTTCGTGTGAGGTCCATGTGATCTCGACGCGTTGGCCTGTCAGCTCTGAAGCCAATGATAAGGATGCAGTAAGAAGGATGGATTTGGCAAGTCACGTATAAGATCGCCTTTCATCCAATGCTTCCATACCGTCCGGAAGGATGCCCCTGCTGTTGCATTGCCAGCTGCTGTTCATAGCCCCACTTTCGCTTCAAGCCATTAGGATCGAAGACACTCGCTACGCTCTGTTGCCACTCTCTCGGCGTGACATAGACTGGGGTATTTGGTCCGGCCGACTCCGGATTATTGCTGAAATTGCTGTTGCTGGATGCATACGCTCGTGACCCTGGTGTCGGAATCTGACCAGGTTGCTGATTCATGTTTGGCTCGAAATATGAGTTTGCTGCCTGCTGTGCTGGGTAATGTCCAGGCGTCAGCTGAGCTTGTGGCGTTGTTTGAGGATGTGATGCAAAAAAGGCCTGTGGATTCGGAATAGGCTGTGAAGTCGGCGACGGAGTGTAATGGTGAGCACTATATGGTGCGGCTGATGTTGGACTTGGCACAAACTGCTGGTTTTGAATCTGCAAATGTAGCGTCTGCTGTGGGAGGTTCACTGGTGGGGAAGAGTTGTACGATGACGGCGGAGGAGGTGCTAGAGCTGACTGAGGAATTGCAAATGCTGCATTAAATTGGTCGATGATAGGTGTTGGATTCCATTGCTCAGGTGCAACGACAGGGTTCGCGTTAGCCGTCGAAAGCATCGGCTGATACTGCTGACTTGCGTGATCTTGGTTATAATCACGCCGGAATTGGGTTGCGTGAGGATGCGCGGTCGGGCCCGCCGAGACAGGAGGTGTTGGAAAGTACGAGGCATGTTGCATAGACTGCTGATAGAACTGCTGCTGCTGCTGGATGTTCTGGAATTGGGGTTGCGGCTCCGAGGACCTTCTCTCCTCCGGACTCTTGCTGTGCTCTGATGGCGTTCCGAACGGAAAAGTTGGCTTGAGATCGAACGGCTTCGTCAAATCGGCAGAGAAAGCAGCGCGAAGACCATTGATTTGTGCTTCAACTTCGGGCATTGGCCACTCTGAGATGCAGCGTTCGAGGACCCGCATATGCCGGATGAAGAAGCCTTTCGCATCGTGGTTGAAGACATGCTCTGGGGAGGTGATAGCGACCTGTACTATCGTTAATCATGCTTCTTGCACTATACTGCTTGACGTACCAAATGAACCATAACGCATGACAGGATTGCGTATATTGGAAAACTCAAGCCCCTTTGCATGCAAGCCAGCCCTAAGATGTCGTATTTCTCTAGCGTGGCTTCCTGGTAGACGCAGACCTGCTTCGCGGAATTGTAACACATGGACATGATTTGCTTCCATTTATCGTCGTTCATAAAATCCTTAGAGGCATTGAGCTGAGGCTTGTATAGCATTACAATACCAAGTTGATGATGGCAGTGCATGTTTGCGAGCCAATGCGATGGTATGTCGGGCAGCGTACCATTTGACGAGGTTGGGATCTGAAGATCTTTAGGCAGTTCAGCCGGCCATTTCCTGAAAGCCTGATTGTACGCCAGAAATGTTGAGTCGCTAGCCCAGTCTTTGTTTTTGCGCTTGAGTTTCTGATAAGTTTCGGCAAGCCCTCGAATGTTACGAACATTCAACACCCAGTATGCAAATTGCCTTGACGTCATCTTCTCGTATTCATCTATAGCAGAGTTAGGTGGGCAGGGACTGGTATCGACAGTGTCGATGTCGACGCCATAATCTGATCGGCCCTGGGGCGCTCCTACCATTACCTCAACCATCATTGCAAGTTGCCAGACCCTTGTCTTCGTCAGACATTCTACCGGCGTAGAATCGCATTCTCCTCCAGACTCATGTAAATCAAAATGTTCATGCAAGTCCAGATCCTTGGCCATACCAACAATCTTTTTCACTGTAACCCATGACCGATAGTAGTAGCCTCTTTTCGGTGTCTTCTCCCGTGCCTTGAGCAACAAAAGAAGTGCCTGAACAGTGCTCAGCCTGGGCATATCTGCAAAGTTCTCTTCATGCCTGTTGGCGAGCGCCAACCATTGCGAACCGCCGGCTGGGTCGTCAGATACTTGTCCTGCACATGCCAGCACAGCCTCAAGGAGGAGGGGAGAAATAGCGTTGCGGTCTTTTTGCCACAAATGGTAGAAATGACTTCGACAAAGAACAGGAACGTAGGGGTGAACATGCCTGAAGAAGTCCTGGAAGGCACGCGATGCTTCCTCTTTTGGAGGCATCAGAGCTGGAGGGATCCGAATTTGGGACCCAGCGGCAGTCGAGAAAGCCGGGAGATCCTCGTCATCCTCTACAATCGGCGCGGATGCTTCCTTTTGGGAGCCGGTCGGTTGGCGAATATAAGGTGCAATGCCGGTATCAGGAATACGAAGATCTCCCAAATTTTCTGCCAAATCCTCTGCGGTGATGGACTCTGTCGATTGTGGACTTCCCACGGACTGCGGTTCCAGATTGCCATTGACCGAATCGAAAGACTGGTATCTGTGTTGGGGGTAGGGAACCTGTTGAGGTGTCACGAGCTGACCTTGGTCATGGCGCGGGGCCGCGTATTGGAAGTTTTGTTGCGGATAAAGGTTCTGAGGGTTCTGCATATCATATTGGGAGAAGCCGTGGTCTAGCTCGGATTGCGATCCATAACTGTGCAGATACTGGAAGTGCTCGGGAGGATATTGCTGAATAGGAGTGTCCGAGGATTGCATGAACGACTCGTCGTTGCCGCTAGCATCGCCGCCCAGTTCACCATCTAGGCCGCCGACAGGAGGGACACAGGTAAGTTTCAGTCGCTTACAAGCCGCACATGGCCAGCTGTTTGTGGTGGCAGCATCACATTTGATCTTCCTCCTTCGACATCCCTCACAGGCTCTCATCACTTTGAGTCGCTTATGCCGATTGTGCTCGTCGACGAATACATAGTTCTTAGGACCCTGTGCCGAGGCGCCGGATGCCTGAAAGGACTGCATTTCCACGACAGTGTGGATGTCCTTGCATCTCCTCAGACTGGAGACGAGCGCTAGAGACTGTCAGGGTCGGAGAAAGCCCCGTACCAGCAAAAGCTCCAAGAATAAGGCCACTGGAGTTTTTGACGCGGCAGACCAGACGCTGAATCAAAGTCGGGGGTCGTGCACGTTGACCGACGTTCATCCGTGTAACATGCGGTGTAACCAAAGAGATGACCAGTGAGATGCTCGAAAAGCTTGAACGTAGCCCGCCAGGAAATCTGTGCGCTGTGATGGTAGCTGATGGCGTATCATGAGAAACGAGTGAAAATGCTGATCATGCCACGGCAGATCTTGTGGCCCGAAGTCGAGATGTACGCCGCCACTATGAAAGATGGAGTTCGTCTCACTCTACGTCAATGCTCGGTCCGAACAGAAGCTGACTGCCAGACAAGCCTGCGCACGAATGCGAACGTTTTTTGCTCTCTTGTTGACTATCGGGTAACGATAGGAGCAGCAGTCGTTTACCGTTTGACGCGGGATAGAGTTGATGCAGCACTGCGACCGTAGGAGCCACCATGGCGAAGAAGCACACAATATCGTGAATCATGCGCGGAGCAGTGGGTACGAGAGGGGTCTAGGATAGCTCCAGTTAGCCTTAGAATTTCGAGGCCCGCTAACAAACGCAACTGTGGCAGCTTACCTCGGTATCATTGGGCTCGATGCAAATGCTGCCTCCATGATCTACTCGGTATCAGCCACCTGGAGTCGAATATGCTTGCCCGGGCGGCAAATTCCCCGGCAATAGTTTTCGTACAGAAATGGTTATACGGATAGCACGATCACGGCACCTGCCATGGCGTGTTTGTGCCCGCAAACGCTGAGCAACCAGGAGCAAGTTCAACAGAGTGCTTGAGCTACGTAAAAGACGCGGTGCGCGGTTAGGTAGGGAAATAACAGTACGGGTGTCATACATGTCGAGCTGGTGCGCCAGTGTGACCAACAAGGCAAGCCACAAATCCTTGGTTTGCAGCCGAAAGCGCTTCCTTCGCTCGTTCGCGGGGTTAGTGTCTGCACAATAATGTAGCGCAACACAAGCACGAGGACTGCAGGTAGTGTGGCTCACAGCCTGCTATGGACGATCTGCGGTAGCTTCAAGGCACTACTGGAGTGAGCAGCTGTTAGGTTTAGGACGGCCCATTACCAGATGCATAAGCAGCGACAATCACTGCAGATAGCTGCTTCTGCTGCCTCGAGAACGGCCCAATGACCACCTACTGAAACCTGCAGATGCTTACATACTCCCGAGGACGTCGATTGCTTCCAAGGCACGTATCCATGGATGATTTATGATTGCCGTTTTCGAATTCTTGGCGCGCCAGCATAGAAACCATATAGCAATGCCATATCTACTCTGTCAATTGGACTCACACCATCAAGGCGCGTATCATTGGGATTGAACTCTCTGCAGAGAACTGTCTCCTGGAGCCTGATGTGACCAGCAACAATGCTGCCGGAAGTGGTGGTTACAACGCGCAGCGCCCAGCCGCCGTCTTTTGCCCGGTGTCGCGCGATTGCAGGCTGAGGCAAGGATGACGGAGTTCTGACGGTCCCCAGGGGTGTTACTTGGTACCATCAGGGCCTGTAAATTTAACCTGGCGTGCATAAGCGTCTTAGCCTTGCATATTGAACGAGGCTTCCATACAATCCTGAGAAGACGGCGTGAAAAGGTTCCTAGTCAAGTCCTTCAGATCCGCTGTTCATCTATGCTTTCCTGTTTCTATACAGCTCTAAAACATGAGATTCAAGCAACATCAGTGCTCAAACAAACTTTAGCCAGGTTGGATTCATGCCCTGTTGGTACAGACTGCCAGTGTGGCACGTCGAGCCAGTGATAGAGAAAAGACTGGACCGCAGAGATCCTAGGCGTAAACTGACCCCTAAACAAGAGACTTGGGGTTAAAGAAGTGTCCCCAGCTACAGGGACTCCTCGCTAATTTGTCACAATTATTTTGCGGTCCGCTTCTTACCCGTCACTGGCTTGGCACGTCTATCCGTCTCTATCTCCTTGCGATCGCTGCACGGGCAAGATTCGTCACGTAATCCAGAACGGCAAAGGACTAATGAGGGTTTGAATTCGACGGTTAGCCACCGTGGATGCACGTGATCGTAGTGGGCTGATCGACGACTACTACTACCCCCAGTTGCTCTGGTCGTTTACCATAATATTCTTGCTGCAGTATTTCCGACGCATCACTCGCGAAAACTACCAACATGGAACTTGCCAACGCCAACCCAGTTGTACTGAACCCATCAGACTTGCCAACGAGGAAACGCCGTAGTGCTAGCCAAAGCGCAGATGGCAAGAATGTTTCAATTTTCACATACACGGCTCCTGTCAATTCGACCGATCCTTTCTTCCAATCTGCGACTTCTGAAGCGTCTGACAGTGATGATGAATCTGAAGGCGAAGCGATTGACGAGCAGGAGATTTACGACCTGATAGCGACCATGTCCGATCCTGAACATCCGATAACGCTCGGTGCGCTTGCTGTTGTATCACTACCAGATATCTCAATCAAACCTACGGTATCGAACAGGCCCGACTCGCCCCTAAGGACTGTCACTGTTCTTGTCACGCCTACGATCCAGCATTGCAGCTTGGCCACGGTCATAGGTCTCGGTGTACGTGTCCGCCTAGAGGAGTCACTCCCCGCTAGATTTCGAGTCGATGTCAGGATAAAAGAGGGGACGCATTCGACAGCAGATGAAGTCAACAAACAGCTCGCCGACAAAGAAAGAGTTGCGGCTGCTCTGTGGAACCCAACCCTACAAAGCTTCATCAAGAAAATGCTCGAGACATGTGAGTGATTGAGGGTGGCGCAACAATGCTTGACGACGCTTTGGCTTCAATAAAGCCCCTGGTAGGAGGCGCGGGTCATAGCTTCATGATATGCAGCCAGGCAAAAGGTGGGGACTTCAAGGCCAATTCAGGCGCCATTCTGGTTCTAGTAGGACTGGTGCGCTCAAGATGGTCCTCGACCTAGCCACTGGCGAGTCGTTAACGTCTACGACAGCATATTCACGGACTTGCACATTGATGGGCTCGGCGTCGTTCTGCTTTTGTGTTTGAGTATTAACACAAAGCCACTCAACGCCAGAAGTATTGGTGCAGTCTTCAGCATAGTGGCGAGTGGGACTCTAGATCCTCGAACTGCAACCGAAATCGAGGTCTACCAGACTATCAACCTCTCTATCGCCTATCATATGTTTGACTTGCGGTACTATGTAACGGGCACAGCACTGGATTTCAGCAGAGAGAATCCACGAACTCAATATTTATGGGGTCAAAACTTCAGCTTGAAGCGCTAACAGTGGAAGCCAGAACAGACTTGTATCGAATGTCGCATAACGCATCTACTATGTCCTGACAGCCTTCTGTACCTCTCACGACCCAGTTGTTTTTTGCCAGGCAGCCTTGCTCTGCACTTGACGTACGCGCAGTCTTTCGACATCCGTTGATCACTTAGCCTGGGCGCATGGCAGCAATTATGACACTTTGCAATCGATGTGGAGGTTCACTCCATTGGCGAGCTGAGCATCTTTTTCTTCCGCATGACATCCGCTCAGCCTCCTGGCAAGATTTATATCCCTTGCTCTTCGTTCCTGTCTCGACGAGTTCCGTAGGGAATAAGTTAGAACCAACTCAAATTGGAAACGTTTCTCAAGACAAGCATCCCAGCGCTGAGACGGTAGTGTCAACAGTAGTGTCCCGCTAGTTGGTGTGTGCCCATGATGAGTGGAAGGCGCCCTTACCTTCATCGGCCACCTGTGAGTCAATTAGTCGGTAGGGTGCGCATGAGCACAAGATAGCGATGAGGACGATTTCCGTCCACCGTCACCGACTGACAGTGCTCGTATAGTGTGAATGAACAGCTCCTCCAGTATTGAGATGGACACCCAACTGTTTCGCTTGACTCGTTCGTCTCCGTGTGGTAAAGGTTTTGCGCGCAAGCTTGCCTTGGTACCACGTGCATAGATTCTGAGGATGTCGATATCGTGGACGGAATAATGTGCGCCGCATGAACGGCACATTGATGTTTCCTATCTCGACCGAATCGACACGGTGCAGTCTAGTCCGTGTGTTGGGTGCCGGTATGTGGTCGGTGGAACGCACCGAGTGGAATTTGCGACCTCATTGTCGGCTTATCTCGTAACAAACTTTCTACATCATTGAGCATTAATCTCCATCAAAGTACGAGATCGGAGGGACCAGATGCATCGAGTGAGGTTTTTACTGCGGGCCGGGGCCAGGCTCCGGGTCCGCCGTAGTGGGGACGAATTCTGTTCTTGGCGTCCAGGTTTGCAGCCAATTCAAGAGCAGAAGGAAAGAACGTGCTGCGCTACTTGATTGTCATTGGCGAATTCCAACGTCACAGTCTTCACTTTTCTTTGCCTTCTTTTCTTGCAAGCTCAACACCAGATTCTGTAGCGTCTTCCTCAAGATAAAATTCAAGCAATGGAGCCAAGATCTCAAGCTTCTAGGCGTTGCATCGCATTGCAATCATCTAGGGTTCAATACCCCTGTCAGATGGCGTGAACAAGAGACGTGGCCGCGGAAGCTTGTCTGCTGGGACAAACGCGCTTCGCCCACCGAACCCATCTCAAATGTTACCATGCCCTTGATCGTTTCTACGTCGCGCATATCGCCTGGAAGCGCTCATCGTCGAAGTACTTTCCTTGGCCCACGTAGACTCCACTTGCAGGTGCGATCCGGATGCTCCTTCCAGTCGCTGAACATTGCCAATCCAGTCACTTCCTCACATTCTTGAATCTTTCCATCTTGCGACGTCCAATCACTTATACCACGAGCTCTGCTCCAACCTGCATTGAAGTACGCGAATACATCATACTTCCATCCCGATTGATTTTATCCTAGCCATATACGTTTCCTGGTCCATTTACTGGCAGGTAGTCCCTTTGTCCACGCGCGAATCAGAACAGCCTGTTTCGAGGCGTGCGCGCTAGAGCCACACCCGGTGGGTTGAACTCACTCAACGTCTAACCTCCGCTGACGCATTGGAGTATCGCACGTCTCCATAGCCCCACCCAAACCTACAAGCCTTGGGATTTCAGACAGTCGCAGCTTAACAGCTTTACCGAATTGCTTGTCCAGTATCCACCCGAGTACGATTGACGTTAAAAGCCGGGCATCCTCGACGTTCAAACCTACCAGATTCCTGTCGACCTTACTGCTCTTGCATCGCTCGTCCATAGGGTCAGCCTTCTCTGACTTGGTTCTTCGAGAGAAGATATTGTCCGACCATTACGGACACAATCACTGGTCCTACTATCACTGCGGCTCACTGCGGCTAGCCACTCCCAACAGAAGACAATCAAGATGACGGACTATGGTATGGCCGCGCCTCATGGCCCGGACATGTCTGGACACCATCAACCTTTGGCCAACCCTCACTTTGACATGAACGAGGACGAAGCTCGTGTTTTCAGTCGGTTACTGAAGCCTGACGACTCCTACGACGAGAATGGAGTCTACTGGGCTGACCTTGGTTGGGTCAAGCGTGCTAAATTCGTGGGAAAGACTGATATGGCTGAGACCAAGCGGGAGTTCGGCAATTTCTTACAGATGGTCAAAAAGGACCCCCTCTCGCCAATATCATTCTATTTCCGCAACATGGTGTTGCCCGGCGCAGGTCTCGGGCTCGAGGGCTACGTCTTGTTCTCGATCGGCAATCTCAAGCCACTCTTCAAAGCGGGCTTCCCATCGTGCTGGGGTAGTAAAGGCACCGCATGTAGCGGGGCTTGGCTAGCTGCTATCGAGTACATGGAAATCGTCGGTATCATCTGCGGTCAGATCGGTGTCGGCGTCCTCGGTGACTGGTTTGGTCGACGCTGGGGTCTGATCCAGGACGCTACAATCATGTTTCTTGGTCTTCTGATGTTGGTGTCCATGTGGGGTGTCACCCTCAATGGCTGGATCATCTGTTACGTCTGGGCACTGTGGTTCTACGGAGTGGGCGTGGGTGGTGAATACCCCATGACCGCAACCTCTGGTATGGAGAACGCAGTTGGGTCTGGAAAAATCTCGACGAAAGAGGACCGACTCCACCGTGGCCGTAAGGTCACTGGTGCCTTCCTTATGCAAGGTTGGGGACAGTTCTTCAACCAAGTCATTCTCATCCTTCTCCTCCTAATCTTCCACGGCGGCGGCAACCCACCATACTCCGCGGTCGTGGCGCAATGGACCTTCAGAGTATCCTTCGCTATTCCCGCAGTCGGCACACTCTGGCTCGTCTACTACCGTACGTACAAGATGAGATCTGCCTCGAAACAACTGCAACTACAGAAGAAGAAATCCAATGTCACTGGATACGACACGCAGTCCCTGAAAATGACCTTCCACCACTTCGGTGGTCGGATTTTGGCCACAGCAGGTACTTGGTACATGAACGATGTGTTCTTCTATGGTAACAAGCTCTTCCAGAGCGAATTTATCGATGTGGTCACCAACAGCAGCGACTCTATCATTCCAGGTTGGCTGTACAACCTGATCAACGTCGGTGTCTCGCTGTGTGGTTACTATTTGGCTTCTTTCTTGATCGACAACAAGCTCTATGGCCGGAAGAACATGCAGACTGTCGGCTTCCTGATGGACTTCATTCTCTTTGTCATCCCGGCTTTCAATCTCACATACTACACGTCAGCGGCGCACATCAAGGAGTTCCAGGCCATGTACTTCCTGTCCTCTTTCTTCAACCAGTTTGGACCCAACTCAGTCACCTTCCTCGTGGCTGCTGAAGTGTACCCAACTGCAGTCCGTGCTACCGCTCATGGATTTAGTGCTGCGGTCGGAAAACTCGGCGCACTCACCGCTGCGGTCTTATACAACTACATCGACACGCAGACCAAGTTCTATGTTGTGCCATGGTTCGGGCTTGCTGGTGTCGTGCTAACGGTGGTCTTCATGCCTGATACCACCGGTCTTGACCTCAAGGAACAAGAACGCAGATGGGCATTCATCCGCGCTGGCCGTGGTCATGAATACCACGGTGTTGCCGTGCACCCCAAGCATCTGTCACTGTGGGAAAGGATGCGAGGCTTGGGCAAGCAATACGACCCTGAGCTTGACTACGCTCAGCGGGTGCAAGAGATGAGAGCTGAATGGGAAGTTCTCATGCAAGAGAAGGTAGACGAGAAGGCTGGTGCTCTGGATCAGGCTGACTGGGAAGATCTCGACCATGAATTCACCCCTGAAGTGCAGGAGTATTTCAAGAAGACCAGCAAGTCTCCCGTGCTGGCGGGTCAGCAGAAAGAGGTCCCGCTTCTCAGTGGACAACGCCTGGATGATTCCGATGGCACTATCGATGAGAAACGCGCTGTTTAGTTTGATGGCGTTGACGCGATATATGCCGGACGAGCTCGGCCCTCGCAGGAGCTGGATCCCAGCAAGCTCGAGTGATCCGCCGGTATTTGTAGAATAGGATGAACAAACAGGAACTGTGCTCTGGCAGGTCGGACGGTTATTGGCAATTTGCATATCACCCAACGATAGAACGTTAGTCTACTAGTTAATGAGTGAGCGATTCTTATGACTCTCAGACCTGACGCTTGCTTTCTTCTGTTGCTTTGCTCATGGTGTCTGCCTACACAACCAACAATGAGATGCAGACCGTAGATGGCGTAATTCCAAGGCCCTACCGTAAGGCATCTCCATCTTTCAAACGTACTCGCCCAACCTGCCTCGTACCGTACGCAACCACTTCATGTCCATCAACCGACGCATGCTTCGCAGAATTTACCTGATGTTAGCACCAGCGTTGTAGCATTGTCTTTCGCACCCTTGTATCGTCTCTGGAAAATGGCTCTTCAAGGCACCGAGCAGGTGATCCAGCGGGATCCGGCACTTTTGTAAGTCCATCCAGCAGTCTATTGGGCGCACTGTTCATACACACTCGAAGCAGTTCATCCTTGCGCACATTGCTAACCGCGGATTCCGTAGCTTATGGATCCTGCTACCTATCACCATAGTCATGATCCTGACGGGCGTCCTTCGGCACTATGCCACCATTCTGCTTCAGACCCCGCCGAAACCACCTTCCACCCCGCCCGAGGCTCGCGAAAGACAATACCTCAACCGTGGCGCCGTCCTACGGGGAAACCTCCCCTCCTCAGGCCTCTCTCCAGCTAGCTTCCAAGTGCGAAAGGACTACCTGATCGACAACTACAAGAAGGGGAATTTCCTCAAGATGGGGCCAGAGTCAAGAGGACAAGCAGCCCCAAACCCTATGTCGGACCCTGCTGCAATGGAGGGTATGATGGGCATGATGAAAGGGAACATGGCGATGATGATCCCTCAGACTCTCATCATGTCGTGGATTAACGCCTTCTTTGCTGGCTTCGTCATCCTCAAGCTACCTTTCCCACTTACCATCCGCTTCAAGCAGATGCTGCAGGCCGGCGTCATGACAAGAGATCTGGATGTCAGATGGGTCAGTTCTCTGTCATGGTATTTCTTGTGCTTGTTTGGCTTGCAAAGTGTGTTCATTTTCATCTTGGGCAACGACAATGCAGCCAGTCAGGTCACGCAGCAGATGGCTATGGCTAACCCCATGGGGGCGCAAGGCATGGGCGGGCCCATGCAGCCGGGGCAGGATCCGGACAAGATGTTTTTGGCCGAGGCGGAGAATTTAGAGGTGTTGGAGTATTGGAATGTACTTGATGGGGTGGAGGAGAGACTGTTGAGAAGTGGATGAATCTAGGGGTGCGTTCAAGCGTGACCAGTGAGGCATATGCTAGTGATCCATGCTGTTGCTATACTATAGATCGGGCAAGCTGTCAAGACTTCTGCTTTGACAGCCGACTCTGGTTATGGGATGGTTAGAGAACATGTGGTACCACGATCATCTCGCCACCAAAGCATGCGTAGGTCGCATACATGCTCCAAGGTCACGAGGCTAGATTTTCTTGCTCCCTTGAACCAGCTCCAGCAGAAGATTCACACAATCAATGATGATTTCTACAACTGAATGACAACACATCTCGAGCCGAACAAGGAGACCAAGGTATCGCTCAGCCGAGCCTTGGTTGAGACGGGTCAACAAACAAGAGAACTCCCTAAGCAGCTAGACTGATGACAGTAGGGCAGGGAAAGCATAGCACTTCACCAGATGACATTACTCAGGGCCGCACCAGCACGCAAAGATAAACCGTAATGTTTTCATCCCGGGACGATAATATCCGCTTTTAGACCAACGAAGAATGCACTATCTTCTTGTCGGTACTGCCCCGACTCCCAACGGCATAAACCGCAGTATCTTGGCTCTCCTGCTGGAAGTCTAGCGATGTGAGGCGGATAGACGGAGCGGCCCACCTGTCAAGGCGATAGACAGACACCGCCTGCTGCTGAGACATTGACACGTCACACTCCTTGCCATGAGAACCCACGTACTGACCAACAACCTGGCCACATGTGCCACGGCAACTTTGACCGACTACTACCCCGTGTTCTACGGGGATCTACGTAAGCAGACATGCGCCAAGACAGTCGAGAAGTGGGACTCATGCACCTCGTCCCAGCTGTACAACTGAACAACACATCAGAGCGCATATACCCAGATCATGTCAACTGGAGTGAAGCGGCATCTGCCCTTGGCGGATTCATCTGGGCCACTGCCCTATCCCGCGCACCACTGATTAGGGGAGAGACACATGGCCAACGAGCATGCAGACTTGGAAGCATAAATAACAGGGCCATTTACCCCCGAGCTCTCAGGGACGCCATCAACCAGAGAGGTCAATACCTGCAACGTTAGAGAAGCAAAGCCTCGCGGACCATTGAAGCTTGTCCAACCAGTCTTTTAAATACCTGCACTGCATCACACAAGCCTGTTCCCCGAGACCACTCACCACCAACCGATCCCGCTCGCCACAGCGCAAGAAAACGCCCTACGCCGTTCACCGTCCCAATGTCCGACCGCATCTCCCTCGACGACCCCGTCCACCCGGGCCAATCCTTCACATCGCCCTCGGGCGAGTACACACTCATCCTGCAAGAGGACAGCAACTTCGTCCTGTACCGCGGCGAAGAACCGCTGTGGGCCTCCAACACCATGCACGGCGAAGACGAAAGCGCAGAGAACAAGTCGCTGGTCGTGCAGGGCGACGGCAACGTCGTGCTGTACGATGCCGACGGGCAGCCGCTCTGGGCCAGTGGGAGTAGTTATGAGGCGGCGGCGCGGCCGTATGTGCTTGTGCAGGACGATGGGAATGTGTGTTTGTATGATGACGAGGTTGAGGGGTGCCATTGGAGTACTGGGACGGCGCAGTGATTTGGGATGCGGTGTGGTCTCGATGCGGTTAGGGTGATGGTTGTTGTGTTTGGTATTGGTGGTGATAGAGGTGGTGGCGGCCACGAAGGATGGCTTTCTGGCGGCGACGGCCGTGATTCCATGGTAGGTAGGAACAATGCTTTCATCCTGATCCCATGATATCTCCTCCCCTACAAGCCATCTGTCTGATGGATGCCCACTCTGTCCGAACACGAACCAACCCTGTGTGACACGATCATGCTTACGCCTGTCTGTGACGGCTTATGTTCTGGACAAATGCTCGTGACTGACTTGGAACGTCGACCCGGATGCGCCCCAGACCATCTGAATAATCCATCAAGCACCAGACAGCAAACAAACGCCATGTGGCAATCCAACCCCGCTAACTTGTTCTAATGAGTATAACTCCCAGGATCAGCCAGCCTCTTCCCAATGCACGAGCAACTCTATCTCTTCCTCCTCCTCCGCCGAAGCAGGACCAGCTCCCCAGACACCAGCCCAGTTCTAGCCCCATGTGCCGACGGCGACGACGACGAAAAGGCGAAGGCGAAAAGCCGGAAGCAAAGTCGACCAGATCATGAAAGCTCTGACAGACATAGATGCACAGTACTGGGCGAACCAAGCGCCAGGAGCCGGTGGTGGCGGAGTGAACACAGGCGGGGGGGATGGATGGGGCAACACAGAGCCCAAACCAAAACACCTCGACAAGCTTGGCCCTTCGGAGCGACGACAGGTCCAGCAAGCGCGCACGGCCAATTGCCATCCGCGTCAGGGTCAGGGTATACCGCACATAGCGAACCACAATTCAACCGCGCAAACTACTACAGCAGCAATTTCACGGGGTACGCTCCAGCAGGGAACTACGAAGACGAGCCTGACCCAGCAAGCAACGGCCCTCCGTTCGCATCCGCGCCTGGGTCCAACGCCGCACAAAGCCACTTGCAACCCGGCACCGCCGCAGGCCCTTTCGCCACTCAACTCCCGCACGCCGCAGCTGGATACAACACACACCACCAACAAGGCCAACAACTTGCATCCGGCGCCAACACTCTCCCTTTCGCAGAACAACTAGCGTCCTGGAGACCCCCGCCCAAACCCGACCGCAGCACGCCCGAGCGCCGCAGGGAATACGGCAACCGCCACGGCAAGAAGAGGGCGCGGTCGCGCTCGCTGGAGTCGCCGCGGCGGAAAGATGCGTATTAGACGCTAGTGATATTGCGTAGGAGGGGAGAATTTGAAGTGGAGTGCAGGGATGTCTGGCTCGGGAGTGCGCGCGGTATATTATCGTTGTTGTTTGCTCGTGCGCGCGGTATGTTATCGTTGCTTGCTCGTGCGAGGTGTGGAGCAGTATGGTATGCGAGAGGTTTGCTGCGATTTTGGTCTGACGGTAATGGTGAGGAGAGAGTCTAGGCCGAGGGTGTTTGTTGTTGTTTAGTTCGCGATGCATTGGACGATTCGGTCGAGAAAATAGAGCCCTGGATGTTTTGGTCTGGTTTGGTGGTGGGGTGCTCTGCCTGAGCATCCTGCTTGCCTCGAATTGTGTTACAAGGCAGTAGTATGTATGTGTCGAAAGATACGTAAATTCCAATCCGCGCATCGACTCTTTGGAGCTTGCGTGCCTTTGGACCCGGGGGTTTAGTCACATCATGGTCTGGCATCGTCCAATGCGCGTTCAAGGAGTTTCTGACCTAGCTTTCTTCGTTTCCGATATGCATGAGGCGGTGTTGTTCAAGCAGTTTGTTAGTCGTGTGGATGTGGTTGTAACGCGGCGTCAGAATCAAGAGAGAAGGAGGCGGAGGACGATTAACCTGTAATGCCGGTCGCTGCTGGTTGGTTGGCCGTCGAAGAGTACAGTCGTACGGTGTCTGAGTAGCTTGAGCGCTCCAGACGTGCTTTAGTCTCTTATGGCAGCTGAACGAGAAGGGTGCCGTCACTTTCAGGCTGTATCCGCGAGCGATCTTCGTGTTTCGTCTCGTCTGTCCGATGCCGTGCACGTATGAGTAGGTGGTAAGACACGTGGAGTCGAGGGTCCACCATTCGTCTGTCCCGTCCAACACCGCTGTCGCTGCACTCTGATATTGAACATGCCTTCGTCGAGCGACATGGCGAAGACCGCCTCGCATCGCATCGCATGCTTCCAGGTCCCTCGCTTCCTTTTTCATTAAAGCATCCCATCACACACAGCCTAGCTACCCCCTCCTCACCCCCATAACCCTCTCATCTTGCCCCCTCACGATCCGTGCCTTATCCCCCGGCAACGGCTTCAACTCGTCATTCGGATCCACAGCCACAGTCTTGCTCTCCCCCCTCTCCCGCTGCTCCACATCACTAAACAGCCCCTCCGGATCCTCGCCCGTCCTCTTGTAGTGCGCGTACGCGATGCGCCGGTTAAGCGCTTCCTCGTAGGCCTGGATGTCTTCGGGGGAGATGGTGAGGGCTGTGGGGAGGCGGCGGAGCATGGTCGAAACAGGCTGCTCGTGTTGTACTGCGCTTATATGTAGGTCTGGTGGTGTGGTGCGGTAATCACACGGTTCCGAGACGAGCAGATTCGATGCGGGAGTGAGAGTGGGAGTGGGACTGGGAATGGGAGGGGATGTGGTCGCGGAGCGGAATTCAGGCTGCAAGGCAAGATGGAGTGGCCGTGTTTTGTTTGTTTGCTTGACTCTTACAGTATTATTGCACGAACATGGGTGGAGTAGCTACTACTGACGTCTGCTTGACCGCTGTGGTTTTGCGACAGCAGCGTTGAGCATTGCAAATCTAGGACATTCAGCGTATTGGAGATAAAGCAAGCAGGTTCTTAATCTCATACATTTCGACTCGATCTCGGTATCTCTGTGAATTCCGTGTGTCTCTTATGCCTCCTCCATGCAACGCTGAAATGACTCTGCAATATGTACAATCACGCTCTTTCACTATTGCTTCGCGACTTGGATGTCACCGAAGATATCTCTCACATCTCATGGGTATATACTTCCTGCTCACGCAGCACCTCCTGAGCTGACAAACTTTGCAAACCAACTCTTCCACGCTTTCACATCCAGTGTTGTGAGCTTCGCAAAGAAGTCCTCTAGCATTGGCCCCTGCAAGCCTAAATTGGGCAGCTCAGTATCGCGCAAGTAGCTGATATAGTCCTGCCCATTCTTGGCGTAGATTGTTTTCTGTAGACTCGCCGCTTCCATGAGCACTTGTCTTGATTGCCCATCCTTGCTGTTGAAGTTGGGATTGCTTGGCATGGCCCAACAGAGCGGGGAGAAACGAGTCATCATGAATTGCTTGAAGCCTGGGAGCTCTTGCTGTCCCGCTTGTGTCATATCCGCGGGTATCTGACCGGGTACTGCGTCCTGTCCACCCCAGACCATACACATTCGAGCCAAAAGCTGAAAGGCCATCTTAGCCGTCGTAGGGTCGCTAATATCTTTCGTAAAATGTTCGATCGATTCGATGACCGTTTCGAAATGTGGCTGGTTGGTGGTGCTGACCAGGATCCCACCAAGACCATTGCCGAGCACAACAAGAAGGAAGTTGAGATACTCTCGCTTCAGTTCGGCCAGCTGCACCTCATCATCAGTCCCGGTAGTCGACGCGGAAATGCCTGTCCAGACGCGCTGTAGAAGACCTCCGAACAAGGTGTCCAGGAAGTTGAAAACGTCATTCTTGAAGCCAAAAGTAACCTGATCGAGAAGTCGGAGTAATTGTGCCATCTCATCTCGAGAAGAAGTCTCAGTCAACAATCCTTCCACCCACCTGGGAAGCTGTTGTAACATCTGCTGACCGACCATTCCAAGCAAGCGAGAGAACGTGAAACGTGCTGCTGTTCGGATATCAAACGAGGCTTTGAGCGTCTCCAGAGCGACCAGCGTCACCTCTGAGACTTGAGCAAACGCCTCTTTGATGGCGGCCGGGATGTTGGCAGCAGCCTGTTGACTTGCGCTCGCTGCTTGCATGTCAAAGTATCCACGCGCGATATTCCCGAGCGCCATGATATCATGATGAACTTGGAGACACGCTTGCTTGTTGGACTTGGCCATGTCCAGGTTGTTCTGCACATCCGTGAATATTGGCTGCATCACAATCTGAGCATATTGTATTTGCTTTTCGGCTGGCACGTTACTCGTACTGATGATACAGCCGACGGTTTCGAAGAGGTAGAGCTGACTTGTGAAGGTGCTATCGGTGGTTTCCTCGTCAGAGTCGTCATCCTCGTTACTTTGTGGCAGCTCGGCCTTGATGACGAGAATATCTTGAAGATTCGGCACGACAGCATCTGCCACGGGTCCGACGTTATGCCGCTGGTGCTTCACAAACCTCTGTAGCAAGTACCATGAGCGAAGCCTGACGCGAAGGTTGGCACTGTGAGCCAGCTGCAGGAAGCTTTGCAGTACCGGCTGGATGTATTCGGTGTGCTTCTCAAAGAAGCTAGCATATCGAACGCAGATCTCCAGGTATTGAGTCTGAATGCCGGGCACAGGGTACGCGCCAATATTTGAGGTTACCATGAGCAGCATCATACGGACTAGCCGCTCAGCCGAAGGCGAGTTCGGTTTGTTCTTCTGGTAGAGGCCGCCGCTCTTTACAGCCAGGTCGCCAAGCAGGTACATCTCGTGTAAGGCCAGGTCGAGGTCCCGCCAGTTGAGAGATTGTCCCTCGCTCTGCATCTTCTGAAATGTGTCGTTGACAAGTTCTGACACTGCATCAATGTATAACTGTTCGTCAGCAGCAGCGATAGACTGTTGCAAGTTGCTAAGCCGTTTTCGTAGCTCCAAGAATTCTGCTTCCTCCGTGTTCTCGCCGTCATATTCGCCCTCGAGATCGGCAAACTCATCGATTCGCGACTTGGCGAGGATGGCCTTTAAAATGGGCCAAAGGATGGCAGCGCGTTGTGAAACGAACTCGTCACCCTGAAAGGCGCGACGAAGGAAGGCCAATACATCGGTCATACCCTGTAGAGCGTGAGTACAGACGTCGTCGTACTCGTCGGAGAAGTAGCGCAACAGCTGTGGCAAGAAGGATCTCAGCATTTGCTCAGCCTTCCGCCAGGTCTCGGATGATTGTTGCTCACTTTCAAGAGCTCGAACGATATCAAGGACGATTGCGTTGACCAACTGGGCAACTCTCTCGGCCAAGTCGACGTCGTAATGGGACTTCTTTTGGTCGGTAAGGATAGGCCATGATGACACTTTCTCCACGATGCCTTGCAAGCCCATGAAATCGATCATGTTGATCTTGTCTGTTGAGGGCATCTTCTTGCTGACAATCTCGGTGAGAGCGTCGACGGCAGCGTCCCTTGCTTTCTCCTCCTCCCACGACAACTCCTGTATTCGTGATTGCTCGACCTGCTGTGAGATGAGCTGGAGCATCTGCTGGTTGACTATCAAGGAAATGTCAATCCAGCTGACCCATTTCCCCACGGCCGTCATGGTCAGGTCGCCAATAGTGCCATTGCTTATCCGCCACTGGCCCAGGATCTCCTGCCAGGACTGGGCGATCTTGGTCACGTCCCTTGCTCGGATCAAGTCTTTCATAGTGTTTGCTCTGTCCTGCTCTTCTCGTGATCTTGCTTGCAGCTGGTCCCCAACTTCGTCGTGGATGGAGTTGATGACCCGCAGGTAGAATGCAATGCCGATGAGGTTGTCTTTCTGTCCGGTCGAAGTGCTGCACAGGCTGAGAAGGTCATCAAAAAAACTAGGCCAGACTGAGTCGTAGAGGGCGCAGAAGAGATAGGTGATGGTCTGGGCAATCTTGTTCTCAATGGACGAGCTGTCGGGGGCGGAGGTCGAGCTGCCTGGCTGTGGCGTGTACTCGTGTTGCAGGTATGCCATCAACCGCTCTTTAACCAGGCCCAAGCCTTGTGAGTCGACGACGCCGGCTCGAATGGCATTGTTCACAATTTCCAGGCTGAAGACTCGAACAACACTTGCGTGTCTTGGAAGGTGGGTGAAGATGGAGAGGCATGGTTGCCAGGCTTGAGGTTCCTGCCGCAGCTTATTGACAAACTCAAAGGCAGGGATCTTGAGTTCTTGGGCGGCTCTTGGATCGCCTGCGATGTGAATCGCTGAGACTATCTGCAGGCACGACAAACATTGTCAGAGCCAAGTACAGAGGACGGCGGGAAAGTGGAGGGGCAGATGAACGAGGATTTGAAGTGTGTTCACAAACAGGAGCGACCTACCTGTTCTTCCATCAAGTACTGCCAGTGTTCCTCGCCCGGCGACTTGTCTTCGTACTAGGAACACTGGGGAGGATGTTTAGTCACCGCATTGGCGAGGACGTGATAAAAGGAAGCACGTGCTTCCACTATTCACACATTTTAGCTTGAAAGCAGTCTGCGGGAAGAAGATGACGTGGTGGTTCTGAACTGCTCGACGTATACGTGAAGCTGTTCGACGCTGGCAGAAGACCGATCTTTGACTGTGGATGCGGATACACAATATCAAATGTGATGCGGGCGGTCACTGCATTGGGGCTCAAATGCTGCCCGAACGTCATTCGTCCGGCTAAAGTGCGGCGTCATGCAAACCCCAGCCCGTGGCGTCTGCTTGTAGTACTACTGAGTGAGGCGTAGGAACACCCCCAAACGTCCAAAGACTAGGTGCAAGATCTCAACTAAATTATGGACTATTCGAGAATGTGCTCTCCGCTAACACTAATAACGTGCGACATGGACCCCCTTCCCGGTCGCTGTGCGTTTGAAGGGATTTTGCCAGAGTACGGTAGGGGGCAGGGGTGAACATCCGCTAGGTCTAGGTCACGAAGTCATCCACCAGATAGTGTCATGGGGCGCAACGAACAAAACCAGCATAGTCCTGGTGATGATGGTGACCACAATCTATCGAGGACAAAGTACTTTTAGAAGCCAAATGGGTTCTGAGGTGCTGATCAAAGATTAGCATTAATCGATCAAACATCGGGCACAGGTACTCACTGGCTTTTGATAGATCAGCCCGACCTGTCGGCTGCGACACCAAGCGCTTGGCAGCCGGGTTCACCCCGAACCTGATCTCAGGCGCAGGCCCAGTCTTTTGTGGCATGAGTGGCGCAGGTGTGTTCGATTGAGGCATCGGAGGGACAGGCGGCAGGTTACTGTTGCCAAATCCGTTCGTGTGATTGAAGCCGGTGGGTTGAGCTTGCAAAGGCAGTTGGTAACCGGTCTGTTGCGCTTGGAAGGGCGACTGGAAGCCGGTTGGTTGGGATTGTAGCCCTTGTGGCTGGAAGCCGGTCTGTTGTGGCTGGAATGGGCTGGTTCCGTTCTGTTGCATCTGTGGTTGCGCGTTGGGGAATCCAGTCCTTTGAGGTGTAAGCGCTGGCGGTAGCATTGAGTTAACCCCAGTCTGTTGGGGCTGTTGCTGGAAAGTGTTGAACCCTGTGGGTTGCGGCTGCATGCCTGATCGAGGATCAGCAAAAGGACTGCCAGCTGCATTCCCCGTGAAGATTGACTGTTGCATCTGACCGTATTGCGGCTGTTGGAACCCGGTAGGCTGCGGCTGGAATCCGTTCTGCATCTGCATGCCAGGCTGCATAAATCCTGTCTGCTGAGGCCGGAGGTACTGCTGCATTCGCTGTGCGGTAAGCTCGTCTAGGCTCTGCCCGGCAGGTGCGACGTGGGTATTGCCCGACACCCCTGTCAGCTGCGGTTGAAGAGGCTGCTGTCCGAACTGGTTTTGTTGCGCATGTTGCGGAGCAGATGTTGGCCGTGGGGGCGGAGACAGTAGTCCGTTGAAGTTTTGTTGCGGTGCTTGCGGTCTTTGGCGAGGATTGGTGATCTGGTGCGCAACCTGTTGGAAGAGCTGTGGCGTTGCTCCAGTCTGCTGCTGCTGTTGTTGTGGCGCGGGAGGTGGTGACTGGGTCATCCGTGGCGCTTGTGGTTGTGAAGCAGGCCTTTGAGGAGCAGGCGTTGGCTCTAGCGACATAAGCGACGCCAACGCCTGCAGGTCGTCGGAAGGAGGCTTGGCCGCCGTCGCTTGAGGTGGTAGAGGTGCGCTGGGAGTCACTGATCGACTGGTCGGCTTCGGTGTCCATGCATCGTCGTCAAACCCGGTAGGAGTAGGTTGAGCGTCGGCAGGTGCTCTCGAAGCTCCAGACTGGAAGGCACCGGGGTCTACCGTGTCCGTGCCTGCCCTGTTCGCATCGGGCCGCTCGCGTCCGGTGTTCTTTTTCAGTGTGCCGTCGGCATTGGTGAAGAGACCTCCTGCTTCGCCATTGGCGCGGTTCCTGCCGAATCTTTGATCCAGGTGCCTCATGACCTTGATGGCGTCGCCTTCCTTCAGGCCTATCGTTCTCAGAGTTTCCATGTTGATGTCAGGCAAGACTGTTTCGTCCATGGAATCCCTGACCATGGCCTGGGCGTAACGCTCGCATTGATGAGGCCCGACACCCGCGGTCAAGAAGAAGTCGAACCAGTCGTAATCGGGAGGCTTGTTTTGCTGTGCGGGCGAGCTTGACCTTTCGATTGAGGCACCCGGACGGCTTGATTCTTGGTTTCTTCGCTTCATCTTGATGAGATCAGCTACTGGAATATTATCTTCAATTGGTTCATTGGTTACCTTTTCAACGTAGTCGAGGTCAGTCTGTGACATTTTGGCGATGGGCACGGCGATTTTCACGCCGTTGGCCTTGTGAAGATGAATCTTGCCATCTGCGACACCGAGGAACTGTGCGTCGACCCTGAATGAACCCGAGTGGTCGGTCCAGGTGCGGACTTTGCTTTGATCAGGTTTCGAGCGTGGTTTACCGTCGGACTTACTTGGACGTTTATCTTTCTTCGAGGAGCGGCGATCGTCGTCGCCAAGGCTACTGGCTCGCTCTGGCAGGGAAGCATCTCGACGAGCCTCTTCGTCGGCGCGTCTAGCACGGTCAGCGCGGGCAGCTTCCTTGGCGAGTCGCTCTTCCTCTCTTCGATTTTGCTCGACCGGCGACAAGCCTGCATTAAGGCCCGAACGGCTGGGCGGTTCGACGGCCACGCTCCCGGTGATTTCGATGTAGCTGCTGGGTACGACACCCTCTTTGCCGCTTTTCAACCTGCGGACGTTCCACCACTCCTCCGATTTGGTGTCGTCCAAGATGAGGACTTCATCGCCCTCGGCGACGGTGACCTCGTCTTCACCTTGAGCCATAAAATCATAGGACACGACGCCCTTCTTCTGATGGCCGCCCTTGGAGACGTCGATGATCTCTCGCAAGCCTGCACCACGGGCAGCACCGGCAATCTCGCCCAGACCGGCTACGATCTCCTGGGCGGTGTCTTTGGCGCCAGCATGCAGATCCAAGCTTTTGCTAGGACGGTTGAGCTCGAGAAAGACGTGCTTGCCTTCTATGGAGTAATGGTCTAGCCTGTCAGCGCTCCATTCCTGGGTTGGGCCGTCGCGTGATTTCTCGGGCGATAGCATGATTGTCCCCGTGGCGATGTTCAAGCCCAGGGTGATGGGCATCTTCTTCCTCCTGCCCAAGGCCGAGACCATTTCACTTATGTTGTAGAGATGGTAGCCACCTGGAGATCGCAGGGCGTCGTCTGAGGAGCTCGCACCGCGGAAGGCGGGGGAGGGTTGTATGCCGGGGCTGGCAGCAGGGCTGTCGTCTCGCTGGTAGGATATGGAGGGGACGGATGGCGTGGATTGAGAGATGGGTCTCGCGGGCTTTGGTGGAGGCTGCTCCTCGTCCGACGGCTCGGGGGTATATTGCCTCGGGGGCAAAGGAGGCGACATGACTTGGCGAGTGGCCGGAGGCGATGCCGGCGCAACCCCCATGATGTTTGCCAGGCGAGCTTGTGTGCCGGCGGGATCACGGGCAGGGGAGACAGGTGGGGAGGAATGTTGGTCAGGGGCGTAAGCTGAAGGAGCGGCATAGCCGTCGCCGGTGATCTCAATGTAGTTGGCCGGGGCAAAGCCGTAGTCGCCATCGACAGCGACCAAGGTCCAGTCGGGGTCGGACGTGTCGTAGACATGGATGGTGGCGTCTTCGGAGAAGGAGACCTCTTCCTCGGTCTGGCGGGTGTAGTCGTAGAGGGCCTTTGCGGCATGGATGGGCTGCGCATCTTCGACATAGTTGTTGGGGATCAGACCCTCGGGCTCATCCTCGTCTTCAGCGGTAGCCCTCTTCTTGGCCTTCCACCAATCATCCTCGGCACTCTTCTCGACAATGTACAGGATGTCGCCCTCGGTGAGTTCGAGCTCCCCCGCGGATTGCGGTTGGTAGTCGTAGAGGGCGGTGCATACTGACAGAAATCCCATCTCGGTGGTCGCGGACTAGAACGGTGATGTTGCTACTGCCATCCACAGAAGGAGTCGGGTGGCCGGGCAGAATGGACCGTGCCAGGAGCAGATGGTGGCTAGTCGGCCTCGCTAGGTCGTCTACAAGTGCCACACAATTGCCTTGCGTGGACGGCTCGGGGAGCAACGCAAGATGAGACGAGGGTGCGCCGTCAGAAGGCTGAGTTGTGAGAGTGATGGTGGAGACGAGGGATCGAAGCGTTCAGCAGCGGATGCACGTTGGAAGAATGAGAACGTAGGACATCGAGGTGCATGTATCAAGTCGTGACCAAGTCGTGACCAAGTCGTGACCAAGTCGTGGTGTTGACGTGCCGTACAACCACCGGCGCCGGCTGGAGCTCAATTTGGCCTGCTGCGCTGCTGGGCTGCCGTGCTGCCCTACTGGCGTGCCTTCCGGCGCCATCCCATGACGTCGAGCCACAGTTGCACCTGCCACGCCGTCTGCAGACACCGACGCCGACACCGACACTGACACGCGTTTGCTGCACGAGGTTACTGCCCAGTCATTCATGCAATGTTCTGCTGTCTGGCAGTCCGTCATGATACTGGCCCTTGCCCTACTAGGCGTGCTCCAGGTGTGCCAGGCGAGTGAGCGCAAGTTCGATGTCAAGGACGATATCTTCGCCTTTCCACAGTACGATGTCTCCTTCTCCGACTCGTATGTCCTGCGCGACGAAGCCGTAGCCAAGCTTGCCGCTTCTCCTTCTCCTTCGCCCGACGACGATGGCGTTCCCCGCCAGTATGAGTACTTGGTCGGGAACGGCAGGCCTTACCTGTGCGCAGTGCCTCAACCCGTGCTGAGCAGCAACGCGACGGAAGAAAACGCTGGGCTCGAGACCGAGCACGACCTGGTCGCCGCTGCTGACCGTGGATGGCAGCTGCTCAAAGACATGGAGGGCCAACAGTGCCTCTACTACACCACGGGCTGGTGGTCGTACATGTTCTGTTACAACTCCTACGTCAAGCAGTATCATGCTGTCGCTCTGACCCCCCACGGCCGTCAATGGCCCCCACCAGAAGACCCAAACAGCCCCAGCTACATCCTCGGTTCCTACGACTCGGCCCTGAAGAAGGCCCACGGCGAAGGTGCCCCCCACCCGAAGACGGCTGATCTACAAACACACTCCGAGACCACCTTCCTCGTCCAGCAGCTGGAAGGAGGCACCCCTTGCGACTTGACCGGCAAGCCGAGAAAGGTCGAAGTGCAGTTCCACTGCAGCCCCGGCACTCCCGATCGCATTGGGTGGATCAAAGAGATGGCCACCTGTGCCTATCAGATGGTCGTCTATACCTCGCGGCTCTGCAACGATGTCGTCTTCCAGCCACCCAAGGCGGCCCGCCTGCACAAGATCGAGTGTGAACCGATCCTGACCGAGGACGAAGCAAGAGACTGGCAAGCCAGCACAACCGACGCCCCCCAGATCGACGAGGGCCAGCAGCGTCGTGTCATGGTGGGCCAAGTGGAGCTCGGGGGGAAGAACCTCGTGGGGGGTGACGGCAAGAAGATCGAGCGCGGCAGGATCGTCATGACGGCCGAGGAACGAGCGGAGGTGGTGGTCATGCAGAAGGATGGCCAGATCCAGTCACTTTCGAGCGCGGAACTGAAGAAGCTCGAGCTCGACCCCGACGAGGTGGCCGTCTTTCAGAAGGAAATGCAGAAGCTGGCAGGCAACAGCGACTGGAAGATCGAGCGTCTCGGTGATGCCAACGGGCAGTTACAGCTCCGGGGCGTGGTAGATGCCAAGAAGAAGGGGAAGAAGCAGGACGCGAATGAGAAGGAGAGTGAGAACGAACATGAAGACGACGAGGTGGTGATGGTGATGGTGGAGGAGGAGGAGGAGGATGTGGACGAAACTGGCAGTGAGGAGCATTACAAGCATGAGTTATGATGGATGGAGTAGCTTTCTGGCCGGTGACGGCAGTCCTCCAATCGACGTGTGTGGGTATCATAGTGTGCCAAACTCCAACGCCGTAGCCCTCGTGATCCAAGTCGCTCGCCTGGTCTCCAGTTGAGGCCCTAAGCATTCAACTGGGTGTTCCGCTTGATCTTACTCAACTCCTTGCACAAGCCGTCGAGGTCCTCCTCACTCACCTCGCCCACCTCGACCTTGCGCTCCAAACTCGGGATCAAGGCCTTGGCCTCGTCGGCACAACTCGGCACCAGACTGCCCAACTGGCTCCTCTCAAACCGCTCCATGCCCATGGAATAGTTGTTGATCACCCGCTCCGCGTCCTCGGCGTCGTTCATCTGCTTGAACACGGCGAACAGGTCGAGGTACTCGCGCGTCTTGTACAGCGTGTCGGTCTCCTTGATGGCGTTGCGCTGCTCCTCGGGCGTGGCGTGCGGGTTGTGTTCGAGCAGCCGCTTTTGCCGCGCCTCGAGCGATTTCGACAGGATGATGCGCGCTTCGCTGAGGTTGAGCGTCGGGTCGTGCGTGAACTCGCCGATGCTCAGCGTGCGGCCTGCCTCGAGGTCGGTGCTGCTGGTTGGCGCGTCGCGCGAGGGCGCCGCGTGGGACATGGTGAGGGTGCGAGGGTGCGAGGGTGCGAGGGTGCGAGGGTGGGTGTAGATGTGGGTTCTAGCATGCGAGAGGGCCGAGATTGGTAGAGGAGATGATATTCTGTCTTCAGACTCGGGAGTCGGGCGATAGACTAGGTCGAGCAGGACAACAGATCGAGCGCTCGTGTCATGCAACGTGCTCGTGTGGTCAGTGCTTCTATTTGGCTTGGTAGTAAAACCGAATGTCGCTGCCACACGGTGGTTCAGACGGCGCCAGCCTCGCGAGGCTCCGCTCACCTCAACCTCCCAAAGTTCGTGCTGCCGCTCGCTGCTATCGAGCTCAGCATCACCAAATCTATCCGCACAAGACCGGCACTTGGTTCTCAGCATGGAGGGAATGTGTGGTCGATGTCTGCGGGTGACCCTCAGTGGCAGAAACGCTGTCGGCCGCGGGACAAGCCCAAGCCTAAGCCTGGCCCTCAGGAGCTTTTCCACCTCGAGGTCATTGCTAGCACAAGGTGTGTTTGCTGCATGTGCATGTGCATAGCGCTTCAACGCCCCGACTGACACATCACTTCACAGATGACTCGAGCGACTCAGGAGTCGCGTCCTCTGGCAAGCCGATGGCCGACGCCATGGCCCGCCCTAATCCAGCGAGACCGAGACCTCAAGCTCAAGCTGCAGCTGCAGCACCTCGAAGGCCTATAATACGCAAGACGCAAGCCGGCCAAGACAAAGCCGAGCCGCGCCAGCCGCTCGTTCGTCGCACCTCGGACTCGGGCGCCGCTCCTGCTCTAGTCATCCGACGAACAGCTGGTCCGCAAGGTGCCCAGAGCGGTCAAACTGGTCAGGTCCTGCGTCGTACCGCACCTCAGTCTGCCTCTGGCTCCAGTCCTGGTCCAGTCCTGCGTCGCACAGGTGCACACCAAGGAGGAAGACCGGGAGGACAGCTTCTCCAGCGCTCTCGCTCGCCCACCGGTGCGGCAGGCAGAACAGGCGCACCCGCCACAGGACGAGGCCGACAACAGAAACCCCAGGGTCCGAAAGTGGACAAAAGACGGCGCAAGGCAAGAGAAGGAGAAGAGGACGAAGACAGCTCGGCGGCGGTGGAGAAGACCATGGACGACTTCATTGCCAATCATGTGGACCGCCCGCCCAACCCGACCGAGCCTCTACCATACAATCCTACCAAGATCACTCTCGACCAGCTCAGAGCCGACTGGCCAAACACCGCCATGACGACCTCCGGCATGTCCGAGTCGGTAGTCCAAAAGATCGAGTGGCTCGCTCGCCGTCTACCACACGGCTACCAGTACCCAGAGCAGATCGCCGAGCACTACCTGAAGGGCAATCTCACCCGCTTCGAGTCCGAGGAAGAGAAGCAGCAGGTCCTCAAAATTGCCGCTGCCATGTCAGCCCAGACAAAACTCGAATCTGACGAGGGCACCCTACACAAGCACGAAACTCCCAGATTCCAGATTGTCGAGGATCCTGCATTCACCTCCATGGCTGACAAGTCGGCGGACAAGGGCTACTTGGTGCAGACTGGTGTCAAGGGCGACTACGGCGAGGTCCCGAAGCAGAGATATCCCTTCATGCAGAATGCCGCCCGGATGCTGAACAACAACGGAAGCTACGGCCCTACCCAGATGCAGAGAGTGCTGGACAGGGTACAGTCTCTGATCCCCCAGGGCAGGTCGCCTGCCGCACAGCAGGTGAAGAAGGCATGATTCGCATGACATTCCATGTCGTGGCCCGATGATCTGTATCCAAGCGTCAAATCCCCTGCGGCGTTCGTGGTCACAGGTCAAGCTTGTTGCAGTACCAGCAGGCCGTTGAGGCCACCGCACGTGCCCACGTGGATTAGTCGTGTTCTACTAGGTTGGGGCAGGCGGACTAGAATGAAAGGTTTTGTAGACATACTAGTAGATGTGGCTACTGCAAATGTGCAGTATTTGTTTGCATTTTCAACAACTGTGCCGGACTCTTGAGACATGTGCCCTTCCTCAACCCTGCAAGCGTTTTCCAGAGCTCCAGATGACTTCCCGGTTTGGGAGCTTCCGAGTGCTGACATAAACCGCATGTGCACGCCGTGTTCATCGACCGCGGTCTACATTAGATGTTTCGGTGGTTGCCTTGGACATGCTTTACTCCTGCTTACCGAGGTCAATACATCCTCTGGGCGACCCTGAGACGACATAGCTTGGGGCCACGAGAGCAGGATGGTCATGCTAACATCCTTGGTCGACCACGACCACAGAGGCACCCAGTCAACTTCACATGTTCGCACCTGCCAACAGAGCGACGGTGAACCTTGCCTTGCAGGTTTTCTTGCAGAGTCTCCTTACGCCAGCTTGAAGCGTGCATTAAGTTAAAAAGTCCTTTTTTACCAGTCCCCACCCCACACTCAGGCTCAAAATGCGCTTGACCGATACGCCAAGCAGCCAATGAGAAGTGCCTGAGCTGCTTTAGCAGCATGACCGTTTTTCTTTGGTGACCAATGAGATCAACAACGACGCGTCTCACGCTCAGACCAACATGACCAGAACGAACAATGGCCCGGGTGCTTCTCGCCTCTGCCAGCAATGACCAAAAAGCAATCACGGTGTCACAAGCGAGGCTTGAGAACTTGAAGGTGGACTCTGCTGCACGACACTTCGCTTCTGAAACGAACTCGCATATCTGCGGGCCATCTCCTGCAACCTTAAAACTTCCTGCGTACCGCACTGCTGACCCTCCTTGCTAACTCAAACCCGGCACATGGACACATGGGCACGCCAGACATGTTCTGGCTTCTCGGTGCGCTCTTCTTGTGAAGCGGCGGCTCTACTCGTTGCCGCTACTCATCTGCAGCATTTCCTCACAAGTCATCCGCTCTCCTGCATTAGAACCCTGGGCCTCCATCCCCTAAAGCTTCGTGACCATCAACAAGGACATCCTTTAAGGTAAGATGCCATGCATGTAAAGCTCGTCGAATCTTTCAACCCCAGGCTCTGAGCTGGCCCTTTGACCTAGTACATTCGCTTGCCACCTCAGGTTGAGGCTTACATTCTTTTTTTTTACCACGATCCTTCTTTGTGTGTTGATTCATTGTTCATAGAATGGAGAGCTTGATTCACGTTGTTGGCGACGAGCTGAATGAGTGGGAGGAACAGATTCATGACCCCAAGAGATACTCCATCATCACGCAGCATCTCATGTTAGCTGAGAAGATCAGCAAGCACCAGCACTTGAGTTCTAGATTGTCGACGCTGGAGAATTTTGGGGATAACCTGTCATCTGATTTCTTTGCAAAGACCAGTTTGCCGTCAACCATCGAAGCTAGCCACACAACCGAATCGACGCCAGGCACGCCTTCTGAGCAATTTCCTGCGCTGGAACCTGAGCCGTCGAACACCGGCAGACCCTCAGTACAACATCTTGCCTCACGCAAACCAAGTCGACCTTCGATTCCGCACAGGACCAGCAGCACGAACTTTAAACGTAGATCCAGCAACAGTGCTCGCCGACCAGACCCAGCCATCCTCCATCACCGAAGTCGTCATCTATTCTCTTCAATCGATTCCACCCTTTCCAATGCTACATACACAACTACTGGTAGCGGCCGTACCAGCACTAGCAGTCCTCCAAGTCTGACGTACAGCATCTCTACTCGAGCCACCTCGGTACCTGACGACGACGAGGATGGTGAAGCGCTAACCTACACCTCGTCACCCCTGGAGCTTCGGGACACACGAACTCCTACGCCAGGCAGACAGGCACAATCCGTCGACTCCCCACAAGTAGGGCCTCGTCGATCGTCTTCTCGGCTGAGTCCAAGCATTACCTCTACAGAACAGATTTATTGGAATTCGGAAGCCTCACGTCAGGCTGAATATGCCAAGATCGATGCTGCTCACAGCGGATGGAAAGGCTTCGTCAAGAAGTGTCTGCCTCGTGGATGGTCATGGGCACACGGCAAGAGACGCAAGTTCCATCAGGAAGTGGCATCCACGGCCGACGACACCAACAGCCGTGACGTTGACGACGACAGCGTTCGAAGATATCGTGTCAGCATCGGTTCTGCAATGGAAGAAGCTGGCAGCCCTGTAGAGACGCATTTCGTGTTCTTAGCCGCCAACCCCTCCTTCCCTCTCAGCTCCCACCCTGTGACCCTTGAGCCTGAGACTCTTGAGCCTACGGTCTTTGAGCCTACAGTCTTTGAGCCTGTGATCGAGGAGCCTGAGGCAGTCGAGTCTGCAGTTGAAGAGCCCGTGGAAGTTGGTACTGTGCCAGTCCTACCACAGATTGACTTGAAAGCTGGCTATGGGGGAAGCGAAATTCAGAAGTTAGTGCTATCGCCAAAGTTATCGCAAAGGAGGGCTGTTCCTCCCAGACTCAGGGGAAGACGTTCTGTGGCGATCTATGCCAAGCGTGGTCGATGATCTCTTGCGGTACAAAGCGTCCGGCATGGCTATAAGTCACGAGCTACTTACGAGTCGATACCCATTGACAAGCACACAACGACCTTAGGACCCTTCACGCATAGAGAGCCTTACGGCTCCGTTTATCGAACGGCTACATGACGATCCACAACAGCTACGGTCTGTTCCCTCGGTGGCCAGTGTAGATAGAGTTCTGAAACTGCAACTGTTTGCTTTGACATGCACTGTTCGCATGTTTGAAAGCTGAGAAGCAAGAGCTGAAGCTTTTTGACGGAGCATGGACGTAGATCTAGACCACATAGCAACAATGCATACCTTCTCTCCAGTATTCTGCAACTCTGAGAATTTGCTACCGCGCTACATATCACCCAACTTGAGTTAACTTCCTTCACATTCGAGTGGGTGGTCTGAAGATATGGAGACCGAATGAGAGTGTGCCTGAGTCAGGCAGCATTCCAGTCGCCCTGTTGCATCAAACACATTCAACAGCACACCAGATACAAGTCTTGTTCTATCATTGACCAGACGAATCTTCTGGCGCAACCACGCTCGCTGTCAACCAGCCACATTCCTTACCACCTAGTCGATCACAGGACACATCGTGCCATCACGTCGCGGTCTGGTACTATACTCGCGAGCGCAAAGGCGACCATTGCAGCCAGATGATGAAATAAGTTGGACGACACAGGCCACGTCGCAGGCCTCTTGCACACCTTTCTTGGACGAAATCCCAGCGAATCCTCACTTTTGCGACCGACTTTTCCCATCAACATGTTCTTCCTACGCTACCTAGAGCGCGAGATTTCGCTGCACCCGTCCTTCCTGGGAAACAACATCAATGATTTCCTGCAGAGAAAACTGTACGAAGATATGGAGGGGTCGTGCAATGGCGAATACTATATCATCTGCATTATGGACATCTACAATATTAGCGCGGGCAAGGTGCGACCTGGTACCGGCATTGCGGAATTCACGATTCTGTACAGAGCTATTCTGTGGAAACCGTTCAAGGGCGAAGCTGTGAGTAGAGATGCATATGGCGTTTGAGGACGGGCGGACTGACAGATTGTTGCAGATCGACTGCGTGGTACAAGGTGTCAAGCCACAGGGTGTCTTTTGCGAGGCTGGCCCGCTGGCTGTCTTCGTGAGCAAGATGGTGAGAGACTCGAGGAACCATGGTTGGAAGATAACGTACTGACTGAAATGCAGCATCTGCCACGGGACTACAAATATAACCCAGATGCCACGCCGGTCAACTACTCTGGACCAGAAGGCGATACGATACAGAAAGGCCAGGCTGTGCGGGTCCAGATACTGGGTCTACGAAGCGATGTCAATCAGCTGTTCGCTATTGGCAAGATGTCTGCTGGCTGGTTTGGTCTGCTGACGTAAAGATATCAATCTTGACCATTTCTACCTACTTTATGATGGTTGGCGAGCGAAGATATATACTCTTTGGAAACCTTCTAACTCGTTTGTTTACTGCTCGACTCACAGAAGCGAGCAAGCACAAGTGCTCTTCTTGCACAGACAACTGTGAACAAACGATAGGCACGATGTGCAGTCGAAACAGACGGCTTTTGAGGCAAGCATGCTATACTCATGGGTCCAGCTCAACTGGTATTCAACGCGTATACTGCAATACTACGTTAGACGCTGCTCAGAAGGCTGGACGCTTTCTACACCCAGAGTACTGGGTTTGTTGGATGAGCAAGCACACGCTACGAAGATGACATGACGCTCACCACAGCTTCGACAATAGTTGACAGCTCTCGATCATATTTGGGACGTTTAGCAAGTTGGCTGGGTGCTTCCAAAACAAAAAAAAAGTACTAGCACGAAAAGTAGTGACCACAACAGCTCCAATGTTGTCTCTTGCATGACATTCTACGACTTGATCTTGTGTCGGTGCCCTTGCTGTCCTCACTAGTGTGTGCTGTGCCTCCGCACCTTATTGGCTGTTCAGCGTTGCACCGCGCCAGTGCCTCTTTAAAACTCGGAGTCGTGGAAGGGATATCATAATGAAACCCTGGTAAAGTTCATAGAGGAAGGGACGGATGCTCAAACCAAAACCCTTTAGGGAGTCCTGGACGGGACACTAAACGGTCTTTCGAAGGATGCTTCCCCCTGCAGCGCGTGGTGTTTCAAGGTTCAGGCCTGAAACCACATCTTGGACCCTGCCAACGTTTCTGCATGCATTGCTCCAACGCGTGTCATTATTGTCGCCACCGCCGCGCCTTCATTGTTTGTTTACCCCAAACAAGAAATGCTCACACTCCGCACTGCATGTCATAGCAATTATTCCGAATACGACTGCAACAGCATCCTATGCACATACGTCCCATTCTACATTGCTAAGATTCAAGTTGTGATCTATTGCCAACGACAACATGGGTCATCAAGCAGTGTACGAGCGCTTTCTTGCGTCTCGCAGCCCACTCAGTCTAGCGGAGAACGCAACATACCAGTATGTCACAACACTGAAGAGTTTCTCGCAACAAGGTGCTATCATCAGACACCTGGAAACTCAGCAGAACAACGTGGTCAAGAAGAAGTCGGAGAAGGTGATCAGTGCGGTGGAAGGATTGACCTCGGTAGCCTTGATCCTGGAAACCACTCTCGAATTCATCTCTAGCGGAGGCGCCTATCTACCTGGTCTTGATACTTTTATTATCGATCGCACCGCGACCCTGCCAGTGGTGAGTGTACACATGCCACTTCTTGAAAGACCGTTGCTAATCTCTCCAGACGCACTTCGTCCACTTCGACCAGGATGGCAAGATCACGCAGATACAGCTCAGCTGGGACCAGGGAGATCTCCTTAAACAGGTCGAGGTCATTGGCGCACGGGGCAAGAACTGGCCGGTCTATGGTGGCAAAGAGGCGATCAGGATGATCACTGCAAGCACAGACTCCCACAACGAAGTTAACCCTGCACCAAGATTAAGCCCCCGAGGCAGGAATCAGAACGCCCCCGACCGCAGTGCCAGCCCGAGCAAGAAGTACATCAAGGATCCACACGCGAGTCTGAATGTCTTCCAAGAAGAACACGAGGAGAGGCGGCCACTAGCACCGAATGCTGTAGGTCCTCGCGAGTCCCACAAGCCAGCTCCACGAGAGATGAGCGATCTGTTTGCTGCTGGTCACGAAGACTACGAACCCGTCGGTACAGGTACCTCACCGAGGAAAGCGGCCAAGGAGAATGTGGTCGCACCCAAAGGTGCCGGTCACAAGAACTTCCAGCCTTCTCGACTCTTTGGGGAAGACGATGGCTCTGCTGAGCAGCCAGAGAAGAAGATATACAAGACGAATCCTGCTAGATACGACCACTTCGATATTGGTGACTCCTACGACGACACCTTCCAGCATAGGTCTGAGAGCCAGAGGGCCCAAAATGTGCCGATCCGCCCCAAGAGTGGCCGAAACACCCAGCAAACTTCACATTGGGAGTTTGAAGATATGGTGACCCCCGAAAAGACCAAGCAGAAGGTTCGCGACCAAGACGTCGTCCATTTCGGCTTCGGAGACGACAACAAAGGACGAGACGATGGCGCGGCCAGGCAGCCGGGCAAAGGACGTCCGGATCAGGAGACTCATTTCGAGATGCAAGACAACGGCACGCCAGTCTATCAGCCTAACGTTCACAAGCCACGCAAAGATGCCGACCCGCATTTCGCCTTCACTGACGAGCCGACACCTGCTCCTAGGAGAATTATCGCCCGTAACAAGGACGCTTCTAGACTGTACGACGACCCTGTCTTCGATGAACAGGAGGAAAAGCGACCGCTTGCTCCCATTTCCAACAACGCCCGGCAGGAATTTCATTCTTACTGGGATATGGGTGATGCTTCTGACAACGGGAAGGCACCCAAGCCTGTCCCACAGCGGAGGGGTCTGGAGTCGCAGTGGAACATGGGAGACGACAACAATACCAGTACTGCACCCAAGAAACAGCAGACTGCGGCCCAACGAGGACGGGAGCGCAACGACAGCTTCTGGGACTTCTGATGAAGAAAGATCCAATGTGACGGTGTGATACTGGTGGTTGGTAGCAGAACGAAATGTTGAGCTCAACCAAGGCACACAGTCAATAACGACACTGTACGTACGACGGCGTTAGTGGCTTAGGACCGACAGGGGCCCCTTAAGGCCGCCCATCTGTGAAAATTATGTAAGCACATACAATGCATACCTTGCCGTGACTCATTCTCTATACAAGACGCGGCAATGCTGCTGCCTGCTCCGCAGAACGCTCTCTAGCTACCGCAATATTGACACAGCTCTTGTCATGATACTCGACGAGATTGAGGAAGAGTGTGTAGAAACAAGATGTCCACTTAAGCAAAAGAACGATGGCTGGGTCTCTGAAAGCCTAACTCAATCGTGCCTAGATAGACTTCTCCCACTCTCGGCCGTGACCGTGAATTGTGGTCTTCGCAGTCCCCTCGGCGCCCTCTTGCAAGCCTACTGCCCTTGGCACGATCATGATACGTCAATCCGTCGATCCTCGTTGGGTCGTTTCGTTCTTGCGACAACTTGTAGATCGTGGTTTGCTACCTATGCTATTGATGACACCGCGCCTTTGATTGTTGTCCTTGTTCTTCTGCTCTATCTGTATATGTTCTCAAGCGTACTATAAGATCTCTTTCGCGCGTCCATTGCATAGCAGGACGACGTCGCTACTGGGCCAGATACTTGCATACTAACCACCCATCCACGACTACCCACCTACAGGACGGGACGTTCTTGGTCTTCCTTCCCACCAGCAAAGAGCGAATCGCATACCCAGCGTGCGCCGACGACCGTTGTCAACGAGAAGCTAGTGCGCCTAGCTGGCTGAAGGACGAGCTCACCGGAGCTCTTGTATGGCCGCAGGCACTACTTAACACTGCATCTTCCCGCGCGACGAGCACGATCGACCATCATGCAGAACGAAGATTCGTCCATGGACCAACAAAGTCCTGCCCCCAACTCTCCAAGTACGGCTGGACCAAGAGCAGACAACTACAGAGTGATTCGGAAGCGCAACAGGGTACCACTCTCGTGTGGTCCCTGCAGGCACAGGAAACTGAAATGCAATAGGCAGAGTCCATGCGACAACTGCGTCAAGCGCGGCGACTCTTCATCATGTGCATATGCAGCCCCAGCAGCAAAGAGGAAGGGGACAAGTAACAGCACGGGCAGTGGTGGGACACCAGATGACATGCAGAACAGGATAGATCGCCTCGAGGGATTGGTGCTATCGTTGATGACCAATGGCGGTAGCTCTGGAGGACCCTCTGCCGCACAGACAGCCATCAACGGTGCGAGTGCGCCTGCGAGCAGTACCGGGAGTGGAAATCTGGGACCGAATCTGGACAGTCAGCTCGATGATAGCATGATGATGCAGTATAATGGAGACGGCGCCGAAGCAGAGTCGGAAACAGACGGTGTGACCAAGAGTTTGGGCATCCTGAAGGTCGATCAAGAGCGCAACAAGACATTTTACATCGGCGAGGCGCATTGGGCAGCATTACTGAGTGAGATATCAGAGGTGAAGCACCACTTTGCCAATCACAAGAAAGAATACGAGGCACAAATGGAGAAGATAGCACAAACGCGAAAAAGTGCCGGCGTCGAGGTAGGCTCTGGACCAACATTTCTCTTCGGCACAACAGTGCCGCCTCCAAGAAGCGAGATCCTGCGTGCACTGCCAAGGAAGTACCTATGTGATATCCTGGTGGGTCGATACTTCAACTCCTATGATCCGGCGACACATATTCTCCATGGACCGAGTTTCCAGAGACAGTACCAGGCGTACTGGTCGGATCCGGACAAGACGAGTATAGTGTGGATTGGTATGCTTTTCGCCATCATGCGGATTGCCATACTCAGCTTCGCACGGGAGGGAGACGAGCCGCCCGAGTTCAGAGGAAAGTGTCAGGACATGTCGAGTACCTTCCGTACTCAATTGACGCATTGTCTGATCACGGCCGATTACACGAAACCCCACGCGTTCCTCATAGAGACGCTGATATTTCATCTTCATGCCGAGTACAGCACGAACCGAGACAGTGACGCTAGTGTCTGGATTATGATAGGCATTGTTGTACGCCTGGCCATGAGAATGGGATATCACCGAGACAGCAAGTTCTTTCCTGACTTGACGCCCTTCCAAGGTGAGATGAGACGCAGGGTGTGGAGTTACGTGAGGACTGGTGATGTGCTCTTTAGTTTTCAGATTGCCTTACCACCGATGGTGAGGCTGGGAGACTCGGACACGGATCTGCCGAGGAACATCTATGACGACGAATTTGACGAAGACAGCACGCAACTACCGCCGCCACGGCCGCAGAGCGAAGCAACGCCGATATCATATATGATTGCCAAGAGCAAGTTGAGCCTTGGGTTTGGAAGAGTGCTCGAGGAGATCAACGGTGTGCAGAGAAAGAGCTATGATGAGGTGCTGAAGATCGACAAGGCGTTGCGCGACATCTACGACACCGTGCCCGATCACTTGAAAGTGCGCCCCATGTCAGAACAGCAGTTGGCGCCGACGGCATTGATTGCTGCGCGCTTTGGACTTGCGACTATTTACAACAAGGCGCTGTGCGTGCTGCATAGGCGATACGTGCGACTTGCCAGGCCCGGTAACAGGTACATGTACAGCCGCAGGACAGGCCTTGAATCCGCCATGCAACTTCTCGACTTCCAGGCCATCAGTTGTCAGCAGGAACGAGACCGACCTGGCCACGCAATGAACATAAATAACCACGTCAGCAGTTTGATTGCGCATGACTACTTGCTTGCTGGTACTTTAGTCTGCATGGACCTGTACTCCACACGAGAAAAACAAGGCTCGGAAAACGATGCGAACACGCCAAACTCCAACTCCAGTGCGGCGACACCCGCGTCGAGCACGTCCGGCGGAAGAGGAAGCGTCGGCTCTAGCGAGACTGACACCTACATGCCTGGCCTGCCGTACACTAGAGCCGACGTCATCGGATATCTCGAACGAAGCCGCGACATCTGGATGGCGCAGCGCGATTACAGCATGGAGGCGTACAAGGCTAGTGAGTTGCTGAACCTCTTGCTGTATCATTTGAAATCGCAGGAGCCGCCTAATCAGCAGACCATGCCTCAAGCGAACGGAATGATCGGCGCCCAGGGTTCGGGCAGTAACGATGAGCAAACGGCGGCAATGACACTCGGTATGCTGCAGGCGGGAAGCATGCCCGGTAGCGCCATGCCGGACCAGCAGGTAATGCAAGCTGCTCAGATGGCGCAGCAGGCGCAGATGCAGATGCCTGGCGGAGGTCAGAACGGTGCTACACCGATGACCTGGGACAAGAACACGACAGAGTCCGTCCTGGCCGGGAGTCAGCTGGGAAACATGCAGAATAGTGGTATGTTCAGTAACAACAATGTTGGTAGCATACAGCCTCAAGACGGCGACTGGGGCAACCTGTTTGGAGCGGGCAATGGGATGTTCCCTCAGAGCATCTTTGGTGCGAATCAGGGTGCCGGGACACCCGCGATGAATATTGATTGGGTACGTTCAACTTTTCGATTGACCACTTTGATGCGGTTCGCTAACTATGTTGCAGGAGGCATGGGATCAATACATGCAACCCGCCAATCTCTCGCTTGACCCCATGGCATCATTGTGGTCGAGTGATGGCACGCCGAGCAACAACTATTTTACACAGTCAAATTCATCAGCGTCGCCACCTGATCAGCCGGCGGGCACGAACTCGAGCGCACAGAGCAGGCAGAACAACAGCGCCTTTGGAATGAACTCGGCCTTCTACGCAAGTCCTCAGCAAAATCCGAATCAGGGACCCCCAAAACAGAGTCAGGGTCAGGACGGCGGAGCGGGTGATACTTTCATGGGCGCAGGCACGCCTGGGCCTGGTGGTATGGGACTGGGTGGGTGGAAGTTCACAGTCATGGATGGGAAATAAGTAAGCGGCACGACTCGACGGCATGATGGCAGACGCTCGGGGTCTTGAAGTGCGGTTGGGGCTTAGCGAGGCGTCAGGAGGGAGGAGTAATGCTTAGCGTATACCATGAAAGATCACACTGGCATAAACTGGCGCATTTGCAAAGGAGTTATGGACGCATGAGCCGGGTTGCATTGGTAGCATATACCGAAGAGTCATTCTTGCAGGTTGATTCATATTGTGTATGGGGCTGGAATAGGACTAGAATATCATCGCCGCTTTCCTCTCGATGCATTCAAGGCGTCTGGCATATTGTGTCAACGACCTTCGCGCCTGCTCACACCCTAGATGCGCTCGCTTCTATGGACTGGCAGTGCTACCATTGGTCAGAAACTGGACATGAAGCTTTCGTTGTTCTCTGACGTGACACGCATACCAAGGTAGTAACATCCAATTTTTGAATCCGTAAAACTCGGTCCAAGTGCATTCGACAGAGTCTTCGGTATGAGGCGATGATGGCGTAAGGGCCAAGATAGCAACGATGAACCAATGGGCGTTGGAAGACTCATCAACGCTAATCTGTTCTTGGCTATCGCTGCCCAGCAAAAGCTTACCAGCAAAATTTCAGTATCACAACTATCCACTGATGCTCCATCTCAACTTCATACAGTAGGCGCCCCCGAGCGGCATCACAGCGAGAAATGTCCAGATTGCCGCATACAGTAATTCTGCAGCGACGACGGTGCTGATGGAGAAATACATAAAGGTAGGTCCGTCCGGATTCGTCTCGTGCTTGCGTGTGTGTCCGTGTGATCTTGATTGTGCTTTGACAACATGGCTGCCCGTGAACCAGCCAGAGACGACGAAAATGTGCTCGAGCACACTACCACGCTCGAAAAGACGCCGACGTTTGTGAATCTAGCACACGTACAATCTGCTGGGACGACGAGGACGAGCGTGTCGCGCCGAAGGACTTCCAACTTGCCAGCCCCTGACGTCGGCCCGAGGGGCAGATCGAGTTCGATTCAACCTTCAGCCCGTGATGACATCGACGACGATGCATTATTGTCTCTAACGAAAAGTGCGTCGAGAATCAGCGGCCACGATGCAGCCTACCAGGAATCACAACGCGGTCGAACAATGCCAAGCTGGCCGCAAGCGGCCAAAACCGGCGGTTTCGATGTTATTAGAGAAATGCCAACACCCTACGATACCCCTTACGCAAGTCGGAGACCGTCTCCATCGCGTATTGACACCATCTCACGGCCCGCGAGTCCGCTGAACGTTCACAGCTCGGACATTGAAAGTCTGGACTACGATTCTACCGACGACGACGAGACGGATGCACGCGCATACCCCGACGTTGGCACAATCAGCTCGTGGCGCGGCGCTACGATTCTGGCGTGCGTCTGCGGCGCACAGCTCATGGACAACATCTTCATGACTGGCGTCAATATCTCGCTACCCGCGATACAGAAGGAGTTCAATGTGGACAGCTCAGAGCTCCAGTGGCTGATCTCGGCTTACACGCTGACGTTTGGCGGATTCTTGCTCCTCAGTGGAGTTCTCGCGGATAGATATGGTCGCAAGCACGTCTTTTGCGGCGGTATGATATTCCTCTCGATCTGGACGCTCGCGAACGGCTTCGCGACCTCATTCATTCAAATGGCAATATTCCGCGCGTTGCAGGGCATCGGTGCCGCCGCGACCGTGCCATCCTCGGTCGGGATCATTAGTTCTTTCTTCGTCGCCAAAGACCGTTCACGCGGTCTCTCCATGTTCGGCGCTGCAGGCGCGGTCGGATTCTGCGTCGGTCTGATCCTCGGCGGCTTCCTGACCGCCTCAGTCGGCTGGCGCTACCTCTTCTACCTCTCCGTCATCATCACCGGCGCAATCCCGATTGTAGGCTGGTTCATCCTCCCCTCCGACCGCATCCATGGCCACGAGAAGCCAAAGCTCGACTTCGTCGGCGTTGGTCTCTCCACATCAGGCCTCATCCTCTTGTCGTTCGTGCTCTCAAGTGGCGGCGAATACGGCTGGAGCAAAGCCTTCATCATCGTCCTGCTCCTCGCGTCCGTCGCGCTAATCGCCAGCTTCGCCTGGGTCGAGAAGAAAGTGTCCAACCCCATCATGCCGCTATCGCTCTGGAAGCTGAAGAACTTCGCCGCGCTGTGGATCTCCGGGTTCATGATGTACGGCAGCTACCAGACGATCGTGTACTACACGACGCTGATCGCGCAGGAAGTGCAGCACCTCAGCGCGAGCCAGACGGCGATCCGGTTCCTGCCCATGGGCGCCACGGGCTTCTGCGTCTCGATGCTGATGGGCACGCTCGTCGACCGCATCAACGTCAAGGTCCTGCTGCTGCTGGGCATGTTGCTGTCGACCGTCGCGCCCATCTCCGCCGCCACCATGACGCCCACCGACATGAGCTTCTGGACGCACATCCTGCCCGCTACGCTCCTCGGCGTCGCCGGCGTGACCATCGGCTACTGCACCATCACGGTCGTGCTGCTGTCCTCGGTGCCCGTGAATGTCAAGTCGCTCTGCGCCGGCATGATCAACACCGCATACCAGATTGGCAGTGGTGTGGCGCTGGCGCTGTCGACGGCGATCGTGCAGGCCGTGGATGTGAAGAAGGGTCATAGTCTGATGAGGCAGTATGAGACCGGCTTGTGGTGCTGTGTGGGGTTTGGCGCGTTGTCGCTGATTAGCGCTGTGGGCATCAAGGGCACGAGGAAGGTCAAGGGGGCCGGGATGGTCGCCGTGCATTGAGTAGGGGATACATAATTCTCAGTACCAAATTTTTCGTCGTTCAGCTTGAACTGTGTCGCTCTTCTCTGTATTCCATCATACGGCTCTGGTCGTCATGGACGTCTGCGTGACGTCCTACCTATCTATTTATCTACAAACCGACCAGCCGAACGCGAGCCCTAGCCGCCTGTGCAATTCCTAATCCAGCCCAGCCCAGCCCAGCTCAGCTCGCATCCTGCCCTCATCCGCGGGACGGTATACATTCCCTCGCCTCCCGTGCGCTTCTCTCGTGCCGCGCTTCCTTCTCCAGATCGCCGCGTTCTTTCCCCCGCCAGCACAGCACGTACCTGCACCGTGTGTATCGCGACAACTCGCTACGTCGTAGCCTATCTCCGTGGACTCGACCCGGTCCACAGCGCTGCTGCTCCGGTTCGTGAAGCAGGCCGTGTGCTCCTCGATGGATGGATGTACTCGTTCACCCGCGACCGGTTCCCCGTGCTTGCCGTCGTCGTCGTCGTGGGTTGCTCCGTCGTTCTTGCCATTCGCGGTCTCTATACTTGCGCGCGCGCGCGCGCG
>Ga0066648_10000126_pt1 | contig 51042 bp, 37 predicted proteins | sample CryGeyCG12114_NA_FD_59537 | JGI IMG/M metagenome (GOLD analysis project Ga0066648, IMG submission 59537) | Groundwater microbial communities from aquifer - Crystal Geyser CG19_WC_8/21/14_NA | ecosystem: Environmental > Aquatic > Deep subsurface > Groundwater | place: USA: Utah: Grand County... | reverse complement strand
AACGAGGACGAGTAGAGTGTCAAAGAATGGGCTTGTCGAAACACTAGTCGGAGTAAGCGTTACCCAGAGACCTTCTCTTTCATCTTCAGACTGATGTTTCGGTGGCGATTGTGGTTGCTTCTTCTTACCGTTGAGGCGTGACTGAGGCGCTGCGGAGTCGGATGACTTGCTGAACCAGGACCTGAATTTCTTCAAGAATGATCCACATTCCTCGTCAGGCAAGTCACTATCCTTCTTCGCCGAGCCTGTCGGTGGTGGTCTCCCGTCCCTGTCTGGCTTCTGGTATTCACCGCTGCCTGGAATGATGCTTCCGCCTTTGAGCTCAGTCTCTTTGCTAGCAGTGACTGTGGCTGTGTTAGTTGCATCATCTTTCTTGCCTTTGAGGCTAGTGGCAATTGAAGTGGACTTGGGGGCAATCAACTCTGTGTCTCTCCAGTCTTGCACGCCAATAACAAAGTCGTCGTTGCCAGCTTTGCTGGTAGTGCGTTGCTTGGCGAGTTTAGTCGTCGTCGAGAATGTCTTTGCAGTAGTCGAGATCTGGGTAGGTGATGTTGTAAGGGACTTGACCAGATCGTCGTCCCACTCCTTGACCTGCACCCATTCAATGTTGCCACTGCCCGGCGGACGTCGGCTGTCTTCAGCGTGAGGCCTTACCTCATCAAAGCCAACAGCTTGAAGGGCGTTCTGCATCCATCCTTGCTCGACTTGAGGCACGAACTTCCCACCAGTGGACATTGGCGTAGGCTGAGACCGTGTAATCGAAGTGAAAACAGGGCCAGCATTCTTGTTTTTGCTCATGCTAGAGCTAGCGTCTTTGGTTAAGGCTGCTCTGTTACCATCGAGTGCAAGGTCAGACTCAGGCGGCACAAGAGTCGACAGTAGATGGGCCGAGGTATACGAGGTGAATATGGCAGGTATAGTGATGTTGGAAGTGTCGCCCTTGGCGTACATGATGGTGAGCTGGCCAGTACGCTCGTTGTCGCCCACAATCAGGGCGATGCCGCCTCTCCTCTGAGTCCACTTGACCTTCTCTAAAAAGCCGCAGCCGCCACGGCTGAGCATTACGATCTTGCCTGCGATGTCTGCGCTCTCTTGTAGCGATTCGATGTCTGCATGAGTGGCCTTCTGTGATTTGTCCTGAGGGGCCACGTCGGCTGGCTCACCTGGTTTGACGAGTGGTGCAGGGTTGGAATCGGGCAGGGGACGATGGAGATGATCGTCAGTGCCATCTTCGTCGTCGGCGAGTGGAGTTCCTTCACTGTTGATACCTTCGACCTTGTTGAAGTCTGAGGATATTTGGCTGTCTGGCTGATTGACTGCTGCAGAGTCATCTGCCGACCTCTTGAACACTTTCTCTTTGACAGCTGGATTGTCTGGAGTCTTCTTCTGGTCGTCGCCCCAATTAGGCACATCGGAGCACCCAAGCTCGAAGCCACTACTCTTCAAGTCATCTTCTGATAATAATGCATCGTCGCCAAAACCTCTTCCAATCCAAAGCTGGCCGCTCAGACCTTTGGAAGGCAAACTGGGACCAAAAGCGGCTGGCCTGGCAAGGAAGAAGGTCGAGTTTTCGAGGGTTAGGCTAATAATGGCGGACGGTGGGAACAATGCAGAAGGCGTAGAGAAGGAAAACAGTGCTCGTAAGCGGGACTGTCGAGGATGTTGAAATACGTCTGCACCGTCACTCTGGCCGCCGAGTAGCGATATGCATGTTAAGAAGACGGGGATGGCGATGAAGCAGATAACGAGCAGGACAAGCCGATGAGGCCTCATGGTTGTTGTATTGTCGTTATCGCAGTCGTGGGCGAATGCTTAGGGACGATGGAGCATTGAATGCAACGCCAGCGTCGAGCAGACAATGTTGGGGATACGATACACCCATAAGGCGAAGGGAAGGTGCGCGATGTCAGTATGCGAAGGCTCGACCTGACTGCGAGCCTAGGTCAGGCGACGACGTCGATGTGGATGGCCTGCGGACGAAGTCGATGCTGCATGTGCCCACCACTGGTGTGTCTATGACCAGATGAATAAGGAAAGGCCTGGCCGCCAAAGGCCGCTAAAATGAGGGTAGGGCCTCTGGAACACTTTCTCACCGGTGCCCAAACACTCAAGTCATCACGTGATGACTTAATACCGCCTAGCTTGAAGCCATCAGGGGATCGGCGTTAAATCCCGCTTGCACACGCGTCCTTGTCGTTGAGCCATATGGCCGAGTGCAGTGCCCTTAGTGATGCACTACATGAGCGATGCTGCGTGCGAGATGCATCCTGCCGCTTGAATTACACATCGTGCTAGCGGAAGGTAGGCACCCACGCTCGCCCCTGTGACAAATGGTAGAGAGTCCGGGTGTAGGAATTAGTACTTATTATTAGCCCTGATAGCTGACTTTTTGCTAGCGTTGTCAGGTATGCATCGTGTACAGACAACAGTAGTCTAGGCGTACAACACCCTACCCATTGCTCAGAAACCTGAACTCCGTGCCAACTCTTGAATGTTCAAATATTAACACCAAAAGTACTTTTGCCCCCCTAGATCCTCGCTGGGTCGGCTTTGCTAGTAGGCACCGTGTTCGTGGCATTGCCAATGGTCAGGCTGCTTCTAGGCCTCTCGTCCCTGCTTCTTCCATCCCTGCTCTGGTCGGCTGCCAGTCTGTCCTCGATACTGTCCGTCACCCTCTCACGTTCGGTGCTACTGTTGTCGTTCGAGTTGAGTGCTGCCAGACCTTGGCTCTCTGACCGGTCAACGACAGCGTTCGGGCTGACGACTGGTCTTGACAGGTCGGTGTCAGGGTCGAATGCATTTGCTTCTAGATCATCGAAGTCTTGTCCTGGGTTTGCAGTCTGAAATTCGAGACCCTTAATGAACCAGTAGAAGCCCGCGGCGAGACAAGCTCCTAGGGCAGGACCTAGCCAGTAAATCCAGTGCTCGGCTGGGAACTGCTTGTTGGCGACACACGGACCGAAACTTCTGGCTGGATTGAGCGATCCGCCAGTATAGTAGACACCTCCCAATTCTGCGATAAAAAGTGATAGCCCAATCCCGACTGGCGCCAGAAAAGTGCCCTTGTGTTTCTCCACAGCTAGCATGAGAATCGTGAACACGAGCTGGGCGGTCAGAAACATCTCGAGGAAGAGGCCTTGAGCGATATTGGTGCCGCCTGACAGGTTTGTCCCCACTGCCAGTGGTCCAGGTAGGAGGCCCTTGACGACTCCAGCGCTGGCCATGGCACCCAGCATTTGAGCAATGAAGACGAAGCAACCGCGGCCGAAAGGAACAGCTCCAGATAGGCAGAGAGCCAGTGTGACTGCTGGGTTGAAGAGACCTCCACTAACTCGAAAGAAGACCCACGCGTTGACGGCGAGAGAGAAACTAAAACAGAGGCTTATGTAAAGCAATGCAGTTGGATTGGGTCCTGTGGCCGACGTTCAGCAACAATGTCAATGGCAGACCCGAGTCCACGTACCTTGAGGAATGCTAGTGCTCTGATCTCCTGAGCTTGTCTGAGGGGTGTTCGCAACTTGTGTTCCCGCAAAGGCAAAGAATCTGTGGCTCGTTAGAGAGCACGCTCGTTGACCGTATCGGCAGAAGGCTGTGCTTACAAGAACATGAACGTGCCTACAAACTCGCCAGCCATGGCAATGAAGTGGTTCCTTGGCCCAGAGGGGATCTTGCCAACAAGTCCCCATGTCCTTGGGTTGATTTTCTTCCTGCTCGTGTCACCTTCATTGCTTGATAACCTGTTTCCGCCGCGGCGGAGGCCAGGTAGGAAGCCTGTCTTTTCTTGCAGTCTGTCCATGATGGGCAGCCGCTAGTGACGCTGGATCAACCAAGTCCAAAGGCTCTTGGCAAGCTGAGCGTTCAGGTGGCCTGCTGCAGGTCGAAAAAGGTGTTACAACGCCCGACGAAAGATCAAAACCTAGTGAGACCTGGAAAAGGAAAGAGACGAAAGTAGAAGAATGCTGTGATCACAATCGTGCAGTAGAGATGGGAGAGTAAAGCATGAGCAAGATTTCCATGACAGACGACATGGAAAAGTATTCCCAAGGTCGATCCTCAAGCCACGGCCGTAGAGCGTCCTGATGAGCACCACTTGGTACGAGTAGGATAGCTTGACCTGATCTGCTCTCCACTACCATATGGGAAAAAGTGCATGGCGTGAGCTGGTGCCAGCGGTTGGCTGCCTAGCCTGTAGTGGGTGCTCGTCTACGCAAAACAACATAGCGTCGGCGAGTTATCGTCGATGGTGGTCAGCTAACAACGCGTCCACGAGGCCCAATTGAGCACCCTTGCAGAGACGCAAGAGCCTTTGTGTGTGGAAGATGGAGAAGCTAGGGAAAATGGCCGCCACCAGTCAGAAACTAGTGTCTCGCTTGATCATCACCAATCTACTCGATCCGTCTAGCGTGGCGTCCTCTTCAGCTACTAGAACGTAGATCACGCCGCAGGAAATTCCTTTCCGGGACACAGCCTTGTGTAGACTCCGTTACGACATGCCGGAACTTGCATAGACCCCGGCACAGTGACGACGTCGGAAATTATTGATGTGCATGGCCTCGACCATTACTTTACAAAAGGAAATCCCAAAGCGTGCATGACGTGCCGCAAGCTTACTGTAGTCGAATGATGTTCGCATTCTCCTCGGTGGCAGAATCATCGAAAAGTCATTGGCCGAAAGTTTAAATAGATGCATTACAGTACCAGGTGGTTGGCGAATTCTTACAAAGAGGCAAGTGCACCTCTAGGCTGCGTACCGCGACTGAATATTGCGAACCTGTTCGTCGACGCTTAATCCCTTGCCTTGCTCCCTTGTGACGGATGGCCCAGGATACGCTTCTCCCGACACGCCCTTGATGCGCTTTTGAGCTTGTTCACCACCGCTCAGCACTCTCGCAGCAGCCTCAGCAACAGGATCTGAAGAGCCACCCTCGGCCTGCGCCCTCAGTCGCTTGAGGTTTGCAACCACATCCATGCCTGCAACGCCTGCTGAAGAGAACCTTTCTGCGTTTTTCCTCTGTTGCTCTTGCCAGCTTGGATCGAGCAATTCGATACGCAAATGTTCGTCCAGCTCGGCAATTGGGATGCGCTGCTTACAATTTGGACATATCGAGGTCTGAGCTGACTGTTGGGTGCGCTGTTGTGCTCGAGGCACGTAGTCTTGCCGTATACGCATAGGCGCTGGCTCTCTCTGGGCAGGTTGGGACGGTGCTGGACTGGGCACTTGCGGAGGCTGTGGCGTAGAGGCTTGGGGGAAAGGAATATAGTTTTGCTGAGGAGGAAAGGCTTGCGACACACCCGGGCTCGGGGAGGGGACCATCGGGGTGGCATTCGTATAGCCTTGCTGATAGGCATTGTATGGATCGTAGCTGTCCTGGTAGCCCGCATAGCTGCTCATGTCGCTGTCAGGCATGGCTTCTTCAATGCGCATGTCTGGTCTCGACAAGCTCATCATGGCTTTTTGCTCCAAACTTGCGCTTTGCAGGTCGTTCAAGGTGGTAGGCGGGGGCAGGTCTGCTTGGTCGTCGGCCTCGGTGAAGAGAACAGTCTCGACCACGACGAAATCGTGCCAGTCGACCTGCGCATAAGCCATCCTTTCCGTCTCTTCTGCTTCTTCCTTTTGCTGCTTCTGTTTCTCTTGGTGCTTCACGTATTCTGATCGTTTCTTGGCCTTGTTCAAGGTTCTGAATCGGTCCTGTATGTTGTCTTGGATCTCTCGTATACGTGCTTGCTCGGCCTTCTGGCCTTCGGGACCTGTCTGCAGTAGTAGCGAGTACTGGTCGACCATGCGCTGGAAGAAATTGTAGAGCGAATGTTGGGGCCGTAAGAAATCGAATTGGTAATTGCGAGCCTCTTTCTGCGACAAATTGGTCATCCAACTCTTTCCTTTCCTTGCGACATGTAGCGCGGTCAGCCTCAGCACTTCCAGATCGAGCGAACTGATGTTGGGCATCCTTGCGCTAAAGTGGTACTCTGGGGGCGGCTCTGGACCTTTAGGCTTCGCTGGAGCCGGGTTGGCACCTCCGACTCGCCCCGACAAGTCAGCGTTCCGACCTGCTCTGACTTCGGAAAGCCGCCATTGATAGAAGGGCGCGTAGGCATCGTTGGGCGACAGAAACGAGAACTTGGAGTTGGACTGTTCCTTGTCTCTGATTCGGTCTTCGAAGACTGGCCCGTTGCGTGCGACATAACCGGCTGTCTTCTCGACAATGGCTCGGATATCTTTTGGTGGGAGAACAATGCCTTCAGGTACTCTGCCAGATGTGTCTACGGCATTTGCGCTGCCAGTGCCGTTTTGCGCCATCGCAGCGCGTCTGCCGCTGGGCCCTCTCTGATCCTGGGTCTCGGTCTGGTAGGAACGGGGAGAAGCAAGACAGAAGACAGTAAAGCTGAGCCAAGCGAAGGTATATGGATCGAGTCTGAAGTAGAGTCGCGACAGACAGTTGCTGAAGCATGAAATCTTGCGAGGCTCTCAGGCATCCAGATTCTACGGCAAGTCAAGCGAAGACACCTTCGAAGTCCCGATACCGAGCTAGTTTAGCTCTGTGGATTCAGGGGTGTCGCTACTGTCTCAATCCAGCACTCGTCGCACAAGTACCAGCCTGAATTGTGAAATCTTGCGTGTCGGTGTGCCTGCCACTGAGAAGCAGTGGACGAATGATGAACAAGTAGGATACAAGACAGTGGCTTTGAGCATGCTGAGATAGGTGGCAGCCCAGTCTCTTAAGCCAGCCGTACCCCGCGCCTCGAGCCCAGACGAGGTCTCGGTGGGCAAGTGCATGTGCATGTGCGTGTGCGTGTGGGTGTGCTTACGCGCTTAACATTATTTTGGGAGAACCCTGCACTCCTTAGACCTGCGTTTGTGTGTAAGGTGTCCTGTGTCCTGTGTCCTGTCCTCCACCTCTTGAACTACTTTCGATATCCTCCTATACAGGTCCCTTCATCTCCTGCGAGTCGTTCCTTTTGTGCTCTTTTCACACTCGACTTCTTGTTTTGTCTTTCATCACACATTCTTCGCCAACATGGCAAGGAAACCAGGCAGATCGCCTGCACCACCAGACAATCGAGTCCCGGCCTCCCCGGCGCCCGTCTCCTCACCTCAACAACCCATCGAACAGTCCCTACAGCCGCCCCGGACCGTCGCAAAGAAGTCGAGCAAGAGCAAGCTGGAGAGCAAGAGCTATGCCTCGGAAGGCGTCAAGGACAATGATATCTTCCTGCTGCCCCGTCGGGATTTCCGCGTCCTGCTGTATCTCACAATCGTCGGCGCCGCCGTCAGGCTGTTCCGAATCTACCAGCCCACCAGCGTCGTCTTCGATGAGGTCCACTTTGGTGGCTTCGCCAGCAAGTACATCAAGGGCAAGTTCTTCATGGACGTCCACCCTCCACTCGCCAAGCTGTTGATCACTTTGGCTGGTTGGGGCGCTGGCTTCAACGGCGGCTTCGACTTCAAGGATATTGGCAAGGACTACCTCCAACCAAAGGTGCCCTATGTCGCCATGCGCATGTTGCCAGCCGTTCTTGGTGTCTTCACCATCCCCACCATGTTCTTGTCCCTCAAGGCTTTGGGCTGCCGCACATTCACCGCCAGCATGGGTGCAGCTCTGCTCATCTTTGAAAATGCCCTGGTAACACAATCCCGCCTGATCTTGTTGGACTCGCCTCTGGTCATCTGCACAGCCTTCACCGCTTTGGCTTGGATATGCTTCACTAACCAGCATGAGCAAGGCCCGCAAAGAGCTTTTGATGCGTCATGGTGGTTCTGGCTGGCCGCTACTGGCTTTGGCTTGGGTGCAACTGTCTCGGTCAAATGGGTTGGCCTGTTTACCATCGCATGGGTCGGTGTCTTGACCTTGCTGCAACTCTGGGTTCTGCTTGGAGACACCAACAACGTCACTCCGCGAAAGTGGTTCAAGCACCTCTTTGCCAGAGCATTCTGCCTGATTGTCATCCCCGTGGCCTTCTACGTCGGCATGTTTGGCATTCATTTCCTTTGCCTCGTCAATCCTGGTGAGGGTGATGGCTTCATGTCTTCCGAATTTCAGGCTACACTGAACAACAAGGGCATGGCTGATACTCCAGCTGATGTCGTCTTCGGTAGCGAGATATCTCTACGACATCACAACACTCAAGGTGGCTACCTCCACTCCCATCTCCACATGTATCCTACCGGCAGCCAGCAACAGCAGATCACTTTGTACCCACACAAGGATGACAACAATGTCTGGCTTCTCGAGAACCAGACCCAGCCCGTTCTTGCTGACAACCAGACAATTGCCGGCCCCTACGCTTGGGCTAACATGACTGATTACATCAAAGACGGAGACGTCATCAAGCTATACCACACCAGAACCCACCGTAGACTACACTCTCACGACCAGAGGCCCCCAGTCACCGAAGCAGACTGGCAACAGGAGGTTACCGCTTATGGTTACGAGGGCTTCGAAGGTGATGCTAACGATATGTTCCGAGTGGAGATCATCAAGTCCATGTCTGACGGTGAGCCTGCCAAGCAGAGACTCCGAACCATTCAGACAAAGTTCAAACTCGTCCATGTCATGTCTGGCTGTGTCCTGTTTTCGCACAAAGTCAAATTGCCAGACTGGGGTTTCGAGCAGCAAGAAGTCACCTGCGCAAAAGGCGGCACCCTGCCGAACAGCGTCTGGTACATCGAGCAGAACTACCATCCTCAACTCGGTGAAGACGTCGAGAAGGTCAATTACCGTCGCCCGGGCTTCTTTGGCAAGTTCTGGGAACTCCAGAAAGTCATGTGGAAGACTAACGCGGGTCTCGTTGAGTCGCACACCTGGGATTCGCGCCCCTCCTCCTGGCCTATCCTTCGACGAGGCATCAACTTCTGGGGCAAGGACCACCGTCAAATTTATCTTCTCGGCAACCCAGTCATCTGGTGGTCTTCGACACTTGCAGTCGTCACCTATGTCTTGTTCAAAGTTCTCGCCGTGCTTCGCTGGCAACGAAACTGTAACGACTACTCCAACGTCAACTTCAAGCGATTCGATTACGAGATCGGGCAGTCAGTGCTCGGCTGGGCCCTACACTACTTCCCATTCTTCCTGATGGCGCGACAACTTTTCCTCCACCATTACTTGCCGGCCCTTTACTTTGCTATCATGGCTTTGTGCCAGATATACGACTTTGCCTTTCATCGAGTGTCTGCTCTCGGCATGAGAGACAACCCAATGATCGGTCGTAGCATTGCCGTGCTGTTCGTCGCCTTCTCGATGGGTGTGTTCGTCCTTTATGCACCGCTCACTTACGGCAACACTTGGACAAAGAGTGAATGCCAGACAGTAAAGCTTTTTCAGACTTGGGACTTCGATTGCAACACTTTCTTGAATGATGTGAGTGATCCTTACCTCAATATTGTCCATATTCCTAATCGATAGCAGTACTCGGCATACTCCAAGATCAAGCCGTCGGTCGCCGAGGCCAAATCAACAGTGCCAACTCTTCAAGTCGCGTCCAGCAAGGGCGAAGCAGAAGCTGTGACCCCGCAAGCGCAAGCGCAGGCGCAAGCTGATCCACCAGCCGACCAGCAAGTCCTTGGCCGCGAAGAACGAATTGAATACCGAGACCAAGACGGTAACATTCTCAACGATGAGGAAGTAGCACATCTCCTATCCGAAGGCAAGGCCTCCTTCTCAACTAAGTACGAGACGGAGACCAAGCTCGTCGATGAACACGGCAATATCATTTCTGACCCCAGTGCCGTTGCACCCGACCATCCCGACGTAGAAGGTGTCAATCCGGACACCCATGGTCAATCGAAGCCAAGCAAGAAGCCTGCTAAGGCAGCCGTGAGCGTGGATGACTCGAGAGAGGAACACCTGAAGCAGCCGAAACCAGGTAGCGACGCGAGCGAGGCTACGAATTAATGGTGTACTACGCCATGTACCACTAGCTAAATCATGAATCGATGTGATCATAGGAACCAGGATGGAAGGTGAATTGTAATCAGTCATCGAAAAGTCATATCTGTTATAACACGTTTGATCTCGACCTTTCCGCTCTTTCCGCTCTTGCCCTACCAGTAGATGCTCATAAGAATCTGCTTCGTCCTTTCGACCTGATAGAGACTGCTTGTATAGCCCTTGACTTGCACACTTCTTGCACTGTCTTCACACATTTGGTTCATCGCCTCGTTTACACTTCGATGCCCTGCTTCGCTAGTTGGCGAACCACGATCTCTTCGTACTCGTCCATTCCTCGTTGAAGGTGGATCATTCTGCCACTGGTCCTTGTAAGTCGATAAACCTTGCCTGGTGGCCTCTCGTCCTCGTCTTTGCTACTGTCCTCTCCATTTTCTATGGGTGAGTCACTGGTGGACGCTTGCTTGACGCTCTGTCCCTCTACCACGCACCGCACGAAGAAGCGGTCGTGAGATACAACGAGGATAGCGCCGGTGTAGGCTTTGAGAGCTTGGATAAGAGCCACGATGGAGTCGGCGTCGAGGTGAGTTGTCGGCTCATCGAGGACTAGAAGGTGTGGAGGAGTTGGCAGGAAACATGTTGCGAGGGCTACGCGCACGAGCTGTCCACCTGAGAGTGCGCTTAGTCGGGTGTTTGCTTGGGTCTGTGAGGGCAGCGAGAGGCCACTGAGAAGAGCGCGCAGTGATTGTTCGGGTGTGGACCGGTACAGGGCTTGAAGATGAGCCAAAGGTGTGAGTCGCGGATCTGCTTGGCCGATGGAAAGCAGGCGCGAGGTTTCGTGTTGAGTGTAGTGTGCAATTCGAGCTTGTGGGTGGAGGGTAAGCATGCCCGTCAATGTTCCTGGGGAGCTTGAATGGGAGGAAAAGTCTGCTGTTAGTAGATTGACAAGAGTCGACTTGCCTGAGCCGTTCAGGCCAACTAGGGCGGAGCGAGAGCCCGAGTGAACGATAAGATTGATGTTATTAAGTGTTGGGGCCTTTGCCTTTTTGTATGTGAAGCTGACATTCTCCAAACAGACGAGTGCTCCAGAATTGCGAAGCTCAGGTGGCTCTTGCGGGACCAGCATTGTGACAGGTGGATCGAACTCCGGGACATCGATATCGTCTCTAGCTGTCAGGTGGTAGCCAGGTAGATCACGATTGAGTTTGAACCTTGTACCTTTGGCGCTGACTTCCAAACCTGTACGCTCTTCGAGTTTCTTCTTCCGGGAGGCCGCCAATTTCAGTTTCTTGTCGTCGCCCGAGCGCTTTGCTGCCGCGACAGACTTTTGAATTGTGGACTGCATGTGCTCCTTCTTCTTGTCGAGCGCGTCGGACATCTTAGTCATGCGGCGAACTTGCCTTCTCTTTTCAGCGTCGTAGTCTGAAAGAGTGCCATTGAATGTTTCCAATGTGTAGGCAGGAACAACACGCAAGATCATAAGACGCTCAGCCACTACAGGCCAGTCAGCTAGGCAACTAAGACCGGATCATCCACGGGAGCATGAGATCCGAATAGGGCCCTTGGGGCCACTGATCGAGGACACTTACCTGCGTCCGCAAAGTCTCGATCGTGGGTAGTAACCACGAGGGTAGTACTGTCTGCTAAGTCAGTAGTAAGATAATGCTGCAGCCATATGACCGCAGGCAAATCCAAGAAGTTAGTCGGCTCGTCCAACATCAACACGTCAGTCCTCTGGACAAGTGCAGCAGCCAAAGCAGCACGGGTCTGCCAACCGCCCGAGAGCTTGCTCATCGGCCCTTCGATCTGTTCCGTGGTGAAGCCAAGACCAAGCATGATGATTCGAGCTCGCGCTTCGACGGTGGCAGAGCCCATGGCTTCAAGGTCCAGCTGCATTGACTCAAGCATCAATACAGCCGCATCAACCTCGTCATCAGCCTCGTCATTGATTGCACATTTGGCCATGCTAGAGCACGTCAGCTAAAGCTCGTCCTCCTGTAACACCACTCACGATCGCTCTGCTTCCTTCAATGCAACTTCGCTCAAAAGCTCCGCCTGACGCGCCCTCGAACCTCGAGCACCAGATCGGTGTCGAGCGATCAGCCGTGCTTCTTCGAGGTCCCTTTGAGCTTGCTCAAGCTTGAGCCGACGATATACTTGCACAATCTTGCTTGTCTCTCCTGCCCGGTCCTGAAGAACTCTCGACAGAGAGGCTGAATCGTCAAGAAGTCGTTGACGTAGACGGTCACTTGCCGCGACATTTTCCAACACACTCGAACGTCTACCAGCTTCAGCAATCATACTGTTCTCTTTCTGTGCGCTCTCAATCATGGTCTGGTCAAGCAGTAGCATACGTAGATTCGTAGCTACACCAGGGACCCTTCGCTCAGCGAGAGCTTTCAGCACGGTAGATTTGCCCAAGCCATTTCGTCCAAAGAAGACATAACGGAGGCCTGCTTTGAGCACAAGTCGTGTATGCTGCAAGATTTCTCTCTTGCCTACCGTGATGGACAAGTCATTCACCTCAACATCCCTCGATGCTGGGTCTTCGACCTCATGAAACCGACTTTGCTGCGCAGTTACAACAATACTCGACTCCTCGGAGACATCTATGTTATTAGGCTTCTTAGATTTAGAAATGGGCATATTTGGCGTGTTCGCGGACAATGGGTGTGAAGTTTGGAAGTCAGACAGTAGAGGCGTTACTCAATATCAAGGTGTGGGACATGACATAGCAAGAGGACAGCGTACCTCCCGAGGGAGGTCATCGAAGCTCAAATAACAACATGGTAGAAAAGCCTAAGCCGCGTGCCAGCAGGTGGGAATTGTAGGAGTGCGACTTTTTTTGGTGCTCACAAGCAAAGTGGCTGCCCATCGATGTGCATGTCACACACAGAAACGCAGGTTCTGAGTCACGGCAGACGTTGTTGGTCATCTATACGAGGGTTGTGAGTCAAGTGGCGGACACATAGGAAGTGCAGTGGTAGTGATTGGCCGTGGGTGGGAAGCCATTCGCCAAAGTTGCCTCTTTTAGAGTCGAGATGAGTCGAACACGCATCTGGGCGTCGCAGAGTAGTAGGTCTTTGACTGCGTGGTGTCTATCTAGCGTAGCATCGATCAGATCACTCGTAGCAATTCCATCGTCATGCCTCAGTTTCGAGCAAAGCGGCTAGATCTTGGAGGCTTCATCAACGCTCGTATCATCCGAGATCATACCAAGAGGAAAGTGTACGAGCGGTTCGAGGAAGAAAGGTACGACACACCTTCGATCCGTAGATCACAAGCTGATCACTGGCATTAGGAAAGCTCTACGATATGTCATACATAATACTGCTCTGCCGCAAGCAATGAGAACAAGGGCGCAACTCGAGCTAGCGAACATGCACGCCTACACACGTCCTACGCAGATCAAGAACAGGTGCATAATGGGAGGCATAGCGAGAGGTGTGTTTAGAGCCTTCAGGATGGGGCGATATCAGTTCCGCATGAACGCTCTTGAAGGGAACCTGCCGGGTGTGAAGAAGGCCAGCTGGTAATCGAGACTCTATATGTTCATGACGTGGAAGTCATCAAGCATCGAGCCCGCCATACGCCCGCCCGACTGTTCAGGAAGACGACTCGCCGAAGCCAATGACAATGGACTTGCAATCGGGACGAGAAGCAAGCGCAGTTCCTTGCACAGGCCCGAAAGATTCTTCACGTGGGAGATGAGGACTAGTCTGAGTGGTGGAAGGAAAAGCACAGGGCACAAAAGAGCGCAGGAATATCAGCAACAGAGGCAAAATCAGAGAAAGATCGCTGGTCACTCAAGGACAATGTCACAACCTTCACCACCCACGGTAGGGTGAGCATGAGCAGCCCGAATAGGTTAAGCGCCGACCTTGCAACAACTTCAAGTTTGCTTCATCAGATGATGCTGTAACAACAACAAACACAATTCCAAGAATCTTAAACCTTCCTACTCCTTGTCTTGCGAGTTCTAATCTTTTCTCAAGCACTTTGCTCACTGATTCGTGATCCCTGCTCGCAGCAACCACAGCCTTGCCGGTCCTACATCTCCCCATCCTGCCATAAATCTGGGAAGCATGATATAGGCTACAAGACAAGTCTTGATCGAGACTGGCGCAATGTTCCGTCGGCTACCAAACTACCTTCCCAAGGACCCAGTCTTCCCAACAGATCTGGAGGGTCTGGGCTATTTCGTCAACGGCAACGACCAAATCCGCCAGATAGCCAACCCAGATCAAAAGTATCAGTACAAGGTCAATCGCAATGATCGTGTCAATGAGGTCTACAAGGAGGCCATGAACAGTGAGTCCTGTGTCAAGGACCTACCCCATTGATGCTGATACTGCTTCTAGCTTGTGCGCGCGAAATAGTGTTGAAGCGACTGCGTGACCTCGGTCTTGAGGAGGTACGACTACCTCTGGGTTCTACCGAGACAGACAAACATGTTCCTATACTTCGCTCACCAGGTCTGGCGTCGAAGAAGCACGTCATCGCCTTCTTCCCAGAGCGACACACTGACATGGGAGTTCTATCTTACCGCGTCATGGGCGACGAGGGCATCAACATCGGCTCCATCGTCAATTTCGTGCAGTGCATCTTGAAGGGCCCGCCACCGCCATCCGAAGTCATAGCCGAGGGTAGTTCGGGCACAGATCCTAACGCGGCACCAGCAGTAGAAACCCTGGCTGAACGACCAGGAATCATCATCGCCAATCCTTCACAGCTCATTTGGTACCGAGGTGGAGGCCGAGCTGTCACAGATCGAGAGTGGCTGTGCATGCCGCGAGAGTCAGCCGTCCACGAACCTATGCGAATCGACGAGGTGAGAAATCGGGTCGAAGGCAACAAGAACTTTGAAGAGCACGTCCAATACATTTTCGAACACATTCTCTCATCAGACGACGGCACCCAACCACTTTGCGACCCACAAGCGAAGATCTCAGTCATTGGACAAGAGTACCCGGGGTCTGCAGCCTTACAATACATGGTCAGGAACTGGATGGGATGGCGAGACCGCATCAGCTGCGTCGCACTGATCAACCCCCAGCACAGCCTTGAAGGACTGTTCTCGACTTTCGACATGACTGCTCCTGGAGACGTTGCTGAGAGAGAACAAGCAGTCGACTTCATTGCCCGACGCACCAGAGCGTATAGAGTCAGCTACAAGCCGCTGGAGACTGTTATGAGCGGTCGGACCCGGCTTGGGTGCAACGTGTACTCGTCCGGGGAGACTTTGTACGAAGAGAGTGTCTTTGTTCGATGCTGGCCGAGCGTGCTTGACTGGATTGACGTTTGTCGTTTCAGCGACACTTTTGCGGAGCCTGCAATTGACGAGCCTTTGACTGACGAAGAGGATGAGAAGAGTGGGCAGGAGAAGCCGAAGACTAGGAGCCCGCGGCGCCCTCCAACTGAAGAAGAGCAGTTGGCAGCGCGGTTTCATGGTGAGTTGCAGGTGACTGAGAGGCCTGCCGTCAATGGAGCATGAGAGTTCTCTTCAACGTAAGAGTGGCAATCGGCGTGTGCCGTTATCGACATTGCGACTGCGTTCAAGAGGAATATGGTCCAGGTCGAATGTGCTCGACGTAGCTGAAACCCAGTAGCAGACCGGCAGCATGATCTTGCTTGTTGCGCCCACGTACCACGGAATGCCAATCCGCCTTCTTGACTGCGTCTTGCGCGTGCACATCCTAGCAATGGCGCAATAGCTCTTCATCGGTCATCCACAAGCTTCCTCGTGGCCATCAAACCCATCCATAACGCCTCTTCCGTTCGAATCGTCCGGCTTCCTTGGCCAGGCAGCAAATTGACCCAGTAGTCGAAGAGCTCTTTCACGTTCCCCTTAGCGATACCCATCCGCACCAATTCATCATCGTTCTTGGCCGCCTCTTCAAGCCCCTTCACACCACCAAATACGACTACTAAATGCTTCCATTCTCTCCTCTCTTCATCATCCAGAATCTTACCGACTGCCTTGGTGACCTCTTCGCCACGCTCACTAGTCCCAATGCTCAGATCATACCCTCCTTCCCAAGCGCACTCCGTGAACACGGCACTAAGACTAGGCGCTTCGCGCACCGTGTAGCCCCAGTAATACCCGCCTTCCTCCCTCGGCGTTGTCGGCCCAACCGCTTCCGCAACCTTGCTATCCTGTGCATCCAACCGTAACGTCACCCTTGTCTCCGCCGGAATCTCAACGTTCCGCACTAGTTGATGCTGCGGCAAGCCACAATCGACATACGTCCCCTCCCTTACCGTCCGCACAGTGATGCCCTCACGATAATCACACCACTCCGTCGCCCGCAAGTGACTGGGCAGATCCAGACTCGCCAGAAGGCCCGCCTTGGCAAGATTCTCATGCATGGGAAACAGCCTGTTCCGCATGAACGGCGGCGTCTCGAGGTACGACAGGACCATGGCTAGGAAATGTGCTGGGTGCGAGAACGCGGTGAATTTGGACGAATCTGGGTCCGGGTAGTGCCTCTGCCGTTGAGACGACGAAGTGTTGCCATTGTCTTCGGGGTTGCTGTCGCCGTCGTCGAAGATCACGATCTCGTCGACGCAGAAGACGGCGAGGGCACGCGCGATCGTGCCTGCTAGTTGTGTGCGAAGCTCGAGTTTGCGTTTGCTGTTGTGAATTATTGAGGCAGGAAGGGCGACGGTGAGGGTATGAGCGCGAGGTGTAGTGGGTGTGTAGAGTGCTGTGGGGCGTGTCGTGTCAATTTCTGAGTAGTTGTTTGGTGTGCCGTTCATCGTTGATGCCGTTGTGGCCTTGCAAGGCCGTTTTGTATAGGTTAGTGGATGTGATGGAGGATGGTCCGACGGGACGGGATATTTGTTGAGTACTATCAGCACCAGTGAACAGGTCCGAGCGCGGGGAACAAGGTTGTATCAATGAACGTAATGTCTTCCACTCGGAGTTGAACCGCCGTTATGAATGGGATGTTCGTAGAATTGGGCATCTAGAGCAACAACTCGATTTTATTACTAGCCAAAACAAAACTTCAGGCTGTAAGGCATCAACAATTGGACGGCAGGCTTAGGCACAGGTAGTACTGCCAGGCAGAGAGTGTACATAGTATCTATCTTTGCAGAGCGCTGGCCTACGGCTTGATACAATTCGCAGGCTTCCACTGTGATAGGAAATAAGCCGCCACGTTTGCCTATGCGTCACATTGTTGCCATCGATCCTGCCATCCTTACGTAGCCCTTCTTGCCAAGTTGTGCTTGCGCCATCCCTCGTCGCGTTCCACACTGCCTTGTGCTCTAGAGCTGTGGCATATCCGGCCCAGCTCAGCTGCTGTAGCTGATTCATATGCGACCCTTGTTCGCATTCTCGAGCTGTGAAGCAAAGGGCCGTCGTAGATAGGGAAATCAATCACTCGTTTCGTGCCCCACACGTGATGGCAACTTGAACCTCCTACATCGGTGGACCGTGCTTGCCAGGCTGAGAAGCAACTGACACAGATATAAGCAGCCCCGACCCAGACAATGCTGAATGTCGCAGTTTTGAGGTTTTCGTACGCCAATCTTCAGATACTGTGTGCTTGCGTTGTATTGCCGGCTTGATTCCATCATGATCTGGGAGAAAGTCAGAGCAAAAGGCGAGCACCGCGCCGAACGCTCTATACTAGCGGCCGGAGAATTTATCATGTTTTTAGGCATGAGTTCACGCTGCAGTCACTGTTCAAGATCGGCACCATGGAGGCGACGTTTCGACTGGTGAGCCCCCAAGAACTGCATCTTGGACACTCCGTGCTAAACATGCTCTGTTGTCAGTAGAATGAGCTTGCGACAGGCCTCATGCATGACCGGCGCTTCGCAGCTCTGCCTTGCATCAGCCTCTTTCGAACACGTGCCACACAGCCGGGGTAATGATGTCTGACAAATCGGGCACGGCTCCATAAGGAGCGTGTCTATCAAGGCCACACTCGACCAATGCGATATTCTCGTAGGTATCGTGGGTCGTCACATTAGAAGCAGAAAGAAACTGAAAGCTCCGCCGTACTTGTGTACTCGAACATAAGCACAATAAGCATTTTGCATCGCGATCTGAACATCCGCGCGCTGAGGGAGCTAGAAACAAGCATACAGAGAGTCCTCAATCTTCAAAGGATAAGTACCGGCTCCGGTCCGAGTACTGCAACAGCGGTGCCGTAAAGATGAAGATGAAGATACCCCAACGAGAGGAACCGACGTGGCCAGCTAGGGGTAGAAGAAACGCCGGCAGCATTTTCAGCCGTAGCCAAGCGTGTCGTCATCGGCCAATCATGACGCGTCCCTTGCCGCGTAACCCATCGCGAAAAGCTTTTCTAGCTTGATAGCGAAGACCTCTTATTTCCTCGACCACGATGCTGATATTGAAGCTGTTGTGCACAGACTGTTACAAAGTGAAGGACAATGATGGAAAAGAATGCTCGGTATGCTCGAGCCGAACACTTTCAATCTAGTACCTGCCAGGCTAGTACCACGCCAAAGCACATTGCAGGGATCATGGAACGTACAGCATTCCGGATCAGCAACTACACATGCATGTAGCTCAAACGGTCCATAGCTGGAAAGTCAGTGTAAAAGCAGAAGCTTTCGTTGACGAAAGTTGTAGCTTCGATGGGTCTGCCGCTCGTTAGGCTGATTGCAAGAGGAGTGCTTGCTGTGGATACAGGACAATTCCGACGATGCGCCGTCTCGAAGTAGACTAGGGCATTTCGACGACTACTTCGAAACACGCCTACAGTTGCCCTGGTCTGTCATGGACAGCAGGCCAATCTGTCGTGTGGATCACACAATTCATGCTCCAAGGCAACTGATCAGGCAATTCAGTTCCACCTTGCGAGAGCTAGTATACCATGACGGCTTTAAAGTGGTCAGCGCTTGTTGTGGAGGCTCGTGATGCACCCTCGACCATAACGAGCTTTCGTACTAGCGGAACATATCGACACAGCAAAGGTGAAATCCTTGCATGTTTCAACTTCATTCGACCGTTACGGGGGCTAACAACAAGTCATTGTACTTACTCCGCCTCTTCAAACGTCCGCGCTGCTATGTAATAAGGCTCAGTAGCATACTCAACAACCGAGCCTTACTGTCAGATATTCTCGAAAAGTACCAACTGAACAGAAAAGAGTGTGGCAAGACTATTTGGACTCTTTCCCTTCGCTCACTCTGCAGGACGTGGCGCTTAACCGGTGGGAATGCTTGCCTACGAACAAACCCAGCACCATCCCTTTCCTTACCCTGGACGGCAACTGGACCATCAGAATCTCGACAACAAATGTGCATACCCAAACTGGATCAGAGGTCGTTCTAGTTTCAAAGGTCTAAGCACACCATTGCTTGAAATACAAAATAATTGTTATACTGAGCCGCAGAAATTGCCATATCTCAGTGCTGGCCAAGGACATATGCAATCATTCTCCAAGCCTTCTCAGCGGCTCAGCCATGGTCAGTCGTCGCCATCGGGCGATGCCCGCAGTCAAATGGCACAAGACTCGGGTCTGGGCATAACGGGAGGCGAAAACATGTTTGATAGTGCATACCGGACCTCAAGTGTTGAGCAACCGCCTTACCTTACCTATGGCGAACAGACTGGTTCTGCAGTAGCCAACCATGCACCTAAATTGGCCTCGCCGTTTGGCGATCAAGACCATCTATATGCGGCTGGATGGAATATCACCTACCCTGGCAGCATACTGAATGATGCATATCAAGCTATCTATGGTTCTACATCCGCCAACTGTCTCCCTGTACCAGAACATGCACAACTCGGACTTCAGTACTCGACATCGCCAGCTGAGCTCTCATCCAATGCCTTTCAGTATGTCAATTTCCAATATGATGGATCCAGAAGGCCGATGATCCAGCACAGCTCGGCTTTGAACAACGTCCCCAGGAGCACGACTTTCCCATATACAACACCTGCCGTAGAAGCGTTGCCTTTTCAATACACACCACACAGCGCAAGACCCGAATGGCAAGGTACAGCACAATACTTTGCAGAATCCACGAACATGCCGACTTTTGGCCTTGATTACACAGCCTGCAACACCGAAGACCCAACGCTACATTTTGCGCAGCCTCAGCAAAGAACAAGAACAGCGATGACGGTGCCACAAAGACGGAAGCCGCGTTTGAGACCAAGTCTATCTGAGAGTTGCGTACCTAGATTGTCGTCTCCAGCAAGAATGAGGGCTGCTTCAATAGGTCGCTTCTTGCAAGCTCCGCCATATTACAATCACGCAGATGCTGGTTCCAGCCAACAGCTACCTCTGCCACCGTTACCGCCAAGCGTCTTAATCCATACACCCCGGATGCAACGGCCCAGCAGCACGATACCTAGATCACCAGCACCAAGCAACCGGCCGAGTCGCAGCTGTTCAAGCACACCGATTCGACGTATGCGACCGAGCTCACCGCCGCCTTCAGACTTTGCCGGCATGAACATGCCATACCTAGTACCGACCCGACAAGAGCCCGCATTCCCTGGTGATCTGTACACACCTCTGTATAAGAGACGTACAGCCAACGGCAGATGGGAAGGCTGGTGTGGGTACTGCCAACCAGGAAGATGGCTGGACCTCAAGAACAGCAGGTTCTGGGAGGACAAACTACGCAACCATGGCATCTGTGCTAAGACAAAATTGCGATTTGCGGAGCCGGAAGAGATCCGATGGGTCGCTACGGACGGCTCCGTTATTGCTGAGCAGGGGATGGGAGCTAAGAAGAGCGATCCTTTCATGGACCAACGAAGGAGGGAAGGTTTTTGCGGAACCTGTCACACTTGGGTTGGCATGGACGGGTTAAGGACGAAAGCTAGGGATCGCGCTGTCGGATGGTGGATGCATGCTTACAAGGTAAGGCTAAATGGTCGACAAGTGAAGCGAGGGACTGACGTGTGAACCAGTGCCATGACCATGACAAAGCTGTGGAACAGCAAGCTAGCTTGAGCTAGTCCGGGGTCCACCGAAAGGCAGGGATCATTTCTCGCATCCGTGCTTTCAAGGAAGTGCTCAGAAACAATGCTGACTCGAGGCCATGGAAAAGCCTGGATCCAGAACTCTGACAGACAGGACTACTACCCGGCGAAAGACGCAAGGCACATGCCTTCAGCAAATCTTTTCCTATCAGGTTCTGAGCGCTAGAGCAAAATGGACTCCATTTGTCTCAACACCCATGAGCCACCAACTGCCTCTCTCAGTACCTCATTTAGAGGCTGAGCTTTCACAGTCCATTTTACCACTATTCCTGACCTCTTCATTACGTCAACCCGATCAGCAGTCAGACATAGCACGCCGAGTGGAATGGGGGAGAACCTTCATGCCCATGTCCTTTCCTTTCTGCCGCCAGACTAGCAATTTACACACCAGAAAATGCAACATCAACCCAGCTGTTTGCTTCCGTCTACGCCGGGCGCAGCTGAGCTTTCCTCCTTCAGCCACCGATAGATCGTGTCTACTTTGCACCAGAAGTCATATGTTTGTATACTATACCTCAAAACAACCACATTACGCCCTCGAATCTAAGAATCCGGCAGGGCTAGCATGAAAGCCGTTAAGTATGTAGCTCGAGATAATGGTATGATGGCGACAGGCAGTCAACTAGTGTTGCTTCGATGGACACTACCGAACGTTCGTATGGCGACATTGACATGGCGCCATCGTTCACTCGGTGGCTTGCCAAGACCGATCACTCGTCTGTTAGCTTCCGTTGGCGCTCCGTCGACATAAACCTAGGCAGGTGCGCCAGGATCGGGGAATATTCATGGTGCTTGTTGGCATAATGTCTTACTCCATAGACCCCACTCGTGCTTCGCATCTAGCTGTCATCTAGGATCACAGACCGTTATGAACGGAGAATATACACCTGTAAAATGTTACTTGTTAGCTTGCATCCTACAATTCGCCGAACTTTAATCTATGGCTCATGTCTCACCGTGAGACGCCCGCAGTTCGCAATTGAGTGTGCAATTGTGGGTCGCATTTGTACTTTCGACCTAAAATATGGCGTACGGTATGAGTTTGCAATTGTCCGGCCGGTAGGGCGCGCAGTCGTGTGATCGGAGCCACAGCAGGGCAGGCGGCTTTCCCTGCTCCATCGTGGCCGCTAATTTGCACGACGAAGGCAACCATACTCGAGAAGGAACAGCCGAACAATGTCGATGCCCGACGAAGACGGTAGTGCTGCGCGCTACAGCTTCAGGTGGCTGAACACTTGTCCGCTGCTGGCCTGCTAGCTCCACAGTATGCTCCAGAGCTTCCCTCCCCCCGGAAGGCGCTCGCCAGCGGTGATGCAGCTTTCTCTCTGACTCATGGATGACGAGTAGCAAGAACTGGTGGGAAGGAAATAGGGAAGAGAGGTCCCACAAAGCGCACAGCAGACGAAGAAACGCAAGCCAAAAACGGGTTAGACTTACCACTCAGGAATAGTCGGCCGGTCTTCCCGTCCCTCAGCACAGTCGTAGTACCAGGCAACGGGGTCCCAATGCCACCAATATCCTCGAGGACTTTCTCAACTTCATATCGCCCCTTCTCATTCGCACCTCCTTCGTCTACCCTTGTGACCCGGAGAACTGTTGCTGGTGGGAAAGAATTATACGGGTCCGCAAAGCCAGCGATCGTTTCTAAAGCCTTCGGCAGACAGGGAACGTAGATGTCGCCCGTTTGCGGGTCGACCGAGAGATTGTCGATGGCGTAGGGGACCGGGATCTCTTGCACCTTGGTGAGCACGGGCATGCTGGAGCCAGGGCTGTAAGACGGGCGGTAGACGCGGATGTTGCCGTTCACGCTGCTGGGTACGTAGAGGAGGTTATGCTCGACGTGGTATGCAAGGCCGTTGGGGAAGTTGATGCCTCCTGCTAGCTTTGTGCAGGTCAACTCGGATTGGGACCTGGTGCTTGTGTCGCAGTATGTCACGTCGCCAAGGCCGAGGGTCTGGCTGAGGGTGTGCAAGGGGCCTGTCTTGTGTGTGCCGTGGTCGTTGGTGATGTAGAAGCCTGACATGGTGGGGGCTGTGGCAATGTTATTTGGCGTTGCGATGTGGGGGTGGTGGTAGGTTGCGGCGTGTCGCAGTGTGGTTGCTGCTGGGCCGGTGATGAACTTCTCGATGGTGGAATTTGCGCCAGTGGCCTCGTTGTTAAGGATGGCGCCTGTGTCTGGGTTCCGTGATGGCTTTGCGTTGACGAAGAGAAGCTCTATGGTGTTGGGGGAGTCGTTCCCGGTCATGCCGACGAGGTGCATGGTCTTATCGTCGTGATTGCTGACTGGGTAGCCTGTGGTCTCAAGGACGCGGTATTCAAAACTGCCTTTACCGGTGGGCTTGTCGATGTCCATTGCTATGACAGCGTCATTCAAGGACCGGCCAGAGTGGTTGAAGCGTGCTACGTTCGGCATCCATTTTTGACGGGCTAGAGGTTCGGAGCAAGCGAGAAAGAGCTGGCGAGTTGCATCGGAGAGGAACATATCCTCGCACGCACTAAGGCGTGGGTCTTCTATGCGTCGACATGTGTATGGGAAGTCAGAGATAGGCTGTATGGTCTTGCCAATACCCAAAGTTACAAAGACGAGGTCTCGAAAGACTGCTTGGTAGAGGAAGGCTACGATTGCCAGAGGTAGAGCGAATTTGAGGAGTTGGTTAACCATTTTTACAGAGTGACTGACTTACTGAACCAGTTGACAGTCCTATGAGACAATGAGAACATTTGACAACATTGAGCTTGAGCAGCTGTCAGAACGTATGAAACTGAAGTCGCTGTTGCTTTGCTGTTTGAACGGTAGCACCCGGAGGCACGCGAACCGAGGTTTGGGCTGGATATCGGGGCCGAAATGGCAACTTGGAGATAGACTAACGTTCTCGTAGCCCCACTGCATCGATCGTACCAATGCGCAAGCGAGTCAGGAAAGCACAAGGACGAAATTTTGCTAGGCTCTCGTGTGCGTGGCTAGCAGACAGCATCGGAGAGCTTTGTGATAATTTATCAATTCCATGAGGGTAAAATTGTAGTATCAACCAACGATGAAGCATGGATAGATCCGCAGAGCTACCGACATGCTCTCCTGTGTAAAGTCTTTCAACGATGACTAAGAGGGTCTCTTGTCCCCCTGTCTACTGCTATCGCAGGCTTGTGACCACTTCTCAGCAATATCCCGTTCGAGCAGATACTTCTGCTCAAGCACTGCATGACTCAACTCGATACCTTGGGACACGGCTTCATTAAGGACTGCTTCCTGTTGCTCGAAGCCCCATTCCAGAAGAGCTTCTCGCTCCTCCAGCTTCTGCCGCTGATTTCGCAGAATGGTGTGCTTCTCATCCAGTGCTGATTTTGCTTCGACAAACTCTGTTGCATATGTCTTTAACCGTGCGATTTCTGCTCTGGCGTCCGCGAGCTCGGTCTCGATATCTGCTTTGGTTTTCTTTGAGCGTGGCTTTGTCTTCGGTTCCCACATTGGCTGCGGTGATATTGATTGCGGGTTCGGGTTGGAGCCCTCCATCGGAAATCATGAGTCGTTATGGGTTACTTTTCTGCTACCTCAACGACGAACAGACAATATGAAGCAAAACTCCCAGCACAAGCGCAAGGTAAATAGTCGCGGTTGGAAGCGCTGCTTGCTCAGGATGTGATATTTTTGTTCTTTGCTTGTGCAGTGCTTTGCAATGGAGAATATGGTTGTTCCGATGTCAGTATAACAATGCACTTAGTATCGATGCTACGGGATCGTTTTGGTAAGAACCGTAGAGACCAGCGACAAAGGTATTCTTTTCTCGACGGCCGTATGTCGTCTTTGCAAACGAGGATTGTTCGGAGACCAGAACCTGATGATGGCCTATGGTGTAGTCTGATGTCGTGACAACAGAGTCTGTTCGTCCATCTGATACGAACTCAATTTCTTGGTGCAGTCAGTGTATGCGATTGATAACGTAGAGCACAAACGCCCACGGTTTGACAATTTCCATTTATCAAGCGGCCTGCACAACCTGCTGTTGTGACCCAAACTACCATGGTGGATTTCCGAGAGTCATTGCAGACCCAATATTCGCTGATTAGCAATAGTCAGCCGAGGGAAGAACAATACAAGTATATGCGGGCTGCTGCCTTCGATCACACGATGGTAGTTTCTTCATTAAAAAGACGAGAAGATGCGCACCGAGGCTGTGAATAAGTAGCTAGATATACTCGTGGACAAGGAAAAGGGTAGAATGGAAAGTTTCCAGCACAAGGTGAGTGACACATCGAGCTCGTGCAGCTCCAAGTAGTCGGAGATAGCTTGCAAGGAATGTCTTTGACACTTTCAAGACGTACCAGCACTTTATGTGTCAATGACGGGCGCCGACCAGACAAATAATGTAGTAAGTAGCTCGAGCGGGAAGGGCCACAGGTGAAGCAGTAGCACGCATCAATGGACAGCGGCAGGTTTGGCGATACAGACACGTGACTGAAATCGGAGGCTGCGAGTTTCCTGTTGGGAGTAACTTACCGGGCACAACAATCGCGCTTGGCAAGGAACTGGGTGGGTGTGAACTACTGATTCATTGGCATGAAAGAAACCGAGACACGATTAAGTACATCTCTTCATTTCCAGCACGAGGCTTTCCCCCTCACAGTCTACTCGGAGACCATGAGGATATCTTTCCTCCGTAAGTGCCGTCCACTTTTGGCTTCTGTTCATCCCAGATCAGATCCACCGTCTGCAGATGTTTCTTCCGGGTTGTGATCGTTATCGTGACTTGGCAAGATCACGTCTTCATATTGTGACAGACGGGCAACCTGGACGAATGGGTATATTGAAAAGTGCTCCCGTGCATGTATTGGTTACGTCGGGAAGTGCATGTCCTTACCAGCCAGAAGCTGGAGCGGCTGTTCCTTCAGCAGGAGCGCCTTCGGCAGCCCAGTCACCACTAGTGGCGTTGTCGGTCCAGTTTGGATCAGCAGCGGTGGCGCCAGTGATTCCTGGGGCGCCAGCACCTGGCTCACCGGCCCAATCAGCGTTATCAGTGAAGCCTCGGTCAACGGCAGCGGGACCAGCCTCATCGGCACCTGGCTTGGTCTCCTCATCCTTGGCCTCCTCTTGCTCAGGATCTCTGTAGAAGTACAGATCAACGACGACGTCCCAAGCGACCTCTCGGTCCGCGAGAGTACCCCGAAGTCGGAGGACTTCTCTTGCAAGCAACCACCAGACTAGACCAATAGCGTGTCGGCCCTTGTTGTTGGTTGGGATGGCAACGTCGATGTGCTCAGTCGGGGAGTCGGTGTCGCACAGGGCAATCACGGGGATGTTGACGTAGGAAGCCTCCTTGATAGCTTGAGCATCGGTTCGTGGGTCGGTAACAATGATCAGGCGGGGCTCTCGGAAGGATCGAGTGATGTAGTTGGTGAAGTTACCGGGGGTGAATCGACCAGCAATGGCGACAGCACCAGTGTGGGCGGCGAACTTGAGGACAGCACGTTGACCGTATGGTCGGGCAGAGATGACACACACATCGGCTGGGTTGTCGACGGCTGCGATGATTCGAGCAGCTAGCACGATCTTCTCCCTGCGCAAAGATCTGTTAGTCGCTGTGGTTCTTGCCGAGCAGGCTTCGCTGCACTCCTTCTTTCTTCTTTGGACAGACGACCACTTACCAGGTCTTGGAGATGTTGATCACGTTGATACCATCTGGTCTGGTCTTCCAGAGGTATGGTTCCATGTGCACCTGCAAGTTCTTGGAACCCAGGTGACATTGGGCGGCCAACAGCATCTCGACATCCTGAGATGTAGGGTTGAAGATGGGGGGAAGGTTCGAAGGGCTTGCCATGTTTGCGACGGTCTTTGTATTAGTCGTGCGACGAGGAGGACGAATATGGGAAGGTAAGTAATGGTTGAGGTCGTCTTCGAGCAACTGAATATCCAATGATCGTCAAAATTCCGTGCGCGATATGCCAAGATTGCGCTGCTCGACCTAGACCTTATTAGCACTAGTGCATCCTCCGCTGCACTTGCCCTAACTGAGAAGTCTCGAAGGGTCGTGTCAAGTCGCATGTTCTTGCCGACATCAGCGAATTCGTCCTTCCGAGCCAGCCTTCTAGTAGCTGCTTGGGATCATCAAGATGCCGCCCAGGATATCGACGTCCGTGACTGGCAGCTCGCTGAACATGACCAGCTTGCTGCAAGCCCTCCCATACACAGTCAGCAGACACCCTGAGTCCCTTACAAGATGCTCAGCATGCTTGTTTTCAACAACATCCAACTTCCAGATGAAACGAAAGGGAAAGAAGAGGCCCAACGAGCGTAAAGACCCCTACAGATTAGCGCAGGCTCTCCAGCGAAAGACAGCGAACCTGGCCAAGCGAAAGGTGCTTCAAGCAGAACGGGAAGCAGCTCTAGGCGATCCTGTCCACTCTAAACCGACCCCCTTCATGGCGTCTCTGGACCTGGCTTCCAACCCAGCAGGCGCCACTACTCAGACAGGTGAACAATATCTCAACTACTATCTCAAGCCTACCGAGATGTCGGAACAGCTGCGACATAGCAAGTGGCTCACCGAGCCTCTGGAGAAAGAGGACGCGCCTGCCGCTTTACGAGACGAAAAGGTGCTGCAAAAGCGCCGAAAAGATTGGAACTCAGAACACAAGACGGCCGAGCAGGCAATAGCCAACATCACGGATCTCGCGAACTCAAATAGCGGGGACAGGAAGCGGATCAATATTCAACGATGTATCGAAACGTTTGGCAGACACACGACCGATGCAATGTTGGCACCTAAGCCTGAGTCGCAAGGGCCTAGTCACTCGACGCCCATGCTTGACGCAGACGAAGCTCCAACACCAGAACAGACGCGTCGGGCTGAGCTAATGGCTGAATTGGCCGCAGTGCCGAAGCGAGCGGGCCCAGATACTGGTTCTTCGGAGGTGCAGGTTGCCATCCTAACCGCAAAGATCAATGTCATGGCGAGTGACCTACACAAGAAAGACAAACACAACAAGGCAAATTTGAGGTTGCTGGTACACAAGCGCCAGAAATTGCTGAATTATTTGAGGAAGAAGGAAAGAGGTGGTCCAAGGTGGCAGAACTTGGTGGACCAGTTGGGGATCAATGATGCTATGTGGAAGGGTGAGATCAGTCTGTGAGGCCAAATTCCCTGCCGGGGCTATATTGAAGATCTTGCGGTGTAACCCATCGAGTCCCCCAATCGTGCTTTGTGGACATAAACCAGGGTCCACTGGTAGGCATTTGTACATCAGACAAGAACAGCTTCGTTAATGGACATACAAATAGATGCTCATATTCTCGGCCTACTCCAAAGACAAGTGTGAGACCCTGTGATGCTTTCCGTCCAACGCTAGTCTAGGACACAGGCTCAGACAAATCTTGGCAATTGGAGACTGAAAGAGACAGGTCGACCTCGAAGCAGTACGAGTAGCTTTGTACCTCGCTGTACCAATACAATCATGTTCTCAGACCTTTGTGGAGAAGTTTGTGCAGAATTGAGAGGGGACTCGCACAAAGCTACGACTTCCTCCCCTGCCCACGACCGGGCGAATGTGTAGTCTACACAAGGGTAGGGACCATAGCGCACTGATACAAAGATCATGAGACATGTAAAGTGAGTCAGCCCTAAGCATGAGTGCTCGTTATATGTGGTTGCGCGAAATGCAGCGTACTCTTTTCATGCGAATCGGGGAACGTTGACCTTCGTATACTGAACACGATCAGAGTGAACGCGGTGGGTAAGGGTCGAGTTAGAGGTATTTGACGTCTCAGAAGGGGTTCGTTTTAGTTGACAGAACAGCAGGCACGACCAGTGCAGGTGGTGCACGCCTCGCACCTGCCAAATCCTAGAACATAGCATCACACCGATTCAATCATTCTTTTGTCGTTTTCGACGCCGAATCAGCTTCAAAATCTGTTCCCAGCATGTGGGAGAGCGCACCACTACTCGTCCGATGCAATGCTGTCACACTCTACTGTGGCTTACAAGCCTTCTAAGTTCACAGATTCTGCTGGCAAATCACCGCTGATCGGTGCAGGTTGGCGTACTGGGACCGACTACAAAGCTTACTGGCAGCAAAGACTCAAGTTAACCGATGATATGTACACGAAGCAGCGAGACTTGTTGATCGAAAGAACTCGAGAAAGATGGCCGGACAGGTCACAGCTCTCCACTAGCTACTAAAGGAAGGACTTTGTGACATGGTTGCAGCCAACACTGTCCAAGTTTGACAACATCAGCCTACACTTCTCCAAGGTCCGCGGCTTCAGCGACGAAGGCAAAGCCCTGCTCTCCCTCTACGCAGATTTTGCTTTCTTTGTGCACCAACACTATGAGCGCAGCTCCCGTCGGCGGAAGAGGGTGAAAGACCACCACGACTCAGACGTTGAAAGGCAACGTCCTGGCGACCACAAACACATACCAGCTTCCAAGAAAGCACGGCCGCTATCGTCAGCAGTCATCAACAATGATGCAGCTCGACGGTTCTTTAAGGGAATAGACTCAGCAATAAGGGCATCAGTATGATCGAGGAGTACTCTATAACGCTAACCTATAACTATAAATATCACAAGCGCCAGTCTAGATACCAAGTTTAGAGGTGATGGCCTCTCTGTTAAGAAAGAGCTAAGTGTGGAGGAGGCAGCGCAACCGAATCTTAAGCTGAGGCCTACTACAGTGCAACCACTTCAACGTGCTACACCTTTGCCAAACCCTAGCGAGCTAGACCAAGAGTTCTCCTGGATTAACGTCGAGGTGCAAATCGATGCTAACGTACTTCAGTCGGGCACGCTATAGATAACAATGCTCGACCTGATGCATAATAGACTGACTCTCTACTACTAGAATTAGTTTAGGTTAGAAACTCTGCATCGCCAATTGGAAGCCGAGACTGGCGTACTCTTCGACTCTACAAATTACGAGTTCGTCTACCGCTGCTTTGATGGCATGTCGTTCCACTTCAACAACCCTGGAGCATACAAAATTATGCTCAAGAGGTTTGAAAAGGTCGCAAGTACAACAAACAATATCTTGCATCTCAGGGTTGAGAGACGAGAAGCCATGTGAGGCTGGGTAACATCAAATGACGTTGTGAATGGGTATGCTTCGCTAGCAAGTGAGAGACGTATGGTAGAGGTCAACCTATAACCTGTTCGAATTCCTGCCTGGATGAGGACTGACACAATGTAAGGACGCGCCAACGATGGCCGTGGCTGTATCTTGAGTGTGCCACACAGCAGACGCTGCTTCATCTTCTGAAGTCAAGGAGATCGAATGTATCAGGAGCTAGGCGCGCTAGCGAATTATGGTAGACATGATGCTCGGGTAACCATCGCATGTTAAGCAGTGTAAGCCTACCTTAATTCGAATACTAGACAAGGGACGCAACGTCGATGGTGTGAGCCTAGTATCTTCCGCACCCTTTTGTTATCTCTATTCCACTGATCACAATGCTGCTATCGATGAACACCTGGACGCTGTGGCTGATCTAAGTTTTTAACACAACTCCCCGGTCACCACCACCCACTCTTCCTCGCCCACTAACCAGCACCAGCAGCGATAGCCACAGGACCCATGATCTGCAGCACTGTACTGCCAACGCCTATCCACCATATTATGGCCGCCTGTTTCACTAGCTGGTCCTTATCCCACGTCCTCGGATACGGCTTATCTGGTATCTCCTTACCTAAAAATTCACAAAGTGGTCCCTATCCATCCTGAGCTCGAAATTTAAGTAAGTTTTCCTTCGACATAATAGAGCGAACAAACTCGTTGTGTTGATTGAACCGCTCGATCGCTAGCTTTTGATACTCCTTGCTTAAGTAGTCACTCCGCTTCGGATATATGGTCAGCTTCTCCGGCGATGAATTGATGAACGCGTCCCAGTCCAACGTATCCAGCGTCCGCCAGCCACGAATAAGACTGTCGAAAGGAGTCAGCAGATCGAAAGTCCACCAGGAATGCGCGCGCCAGATAGTCGATTGCATCGAGTCGACCCATTTCTCGGGATCGCGCGTCGTGAGGATCACCTTTGCGTCGGGGTATGCCTGCAGCAGTTCCGGCGAGAACAGAACGGCTGGCAGGTCTGAGAGCGCGTCGTAGTCGCCGAGTAGTTTGTCGAATTCGGGTCTACCATAGGGTTTGCCGTCGTTGTTGAATTTGGCGCGGATGGCCTCGTCCCAGAGGGGAAAGAAGTGGGTTGGGTTTTTGAAGTTTTCTGTCATGTGGAAGATTTTGTAGTTGAATTTGTCGAGGGCAAGGCAGAGGGAGGATGTGCCTGTGCGGGAGATGCCGAGGACGAGGAGGCGCATGAGTTTGGACCGTAAGGTCTGGATTTGGTCTATCTTTCGCATGGTAAGGTTAATGTGGTAGCTGAGGATATGTTTTACGGTGCCGTGAAAAGGATTGGAAGGGTTAGTCACTACGATAGGTTCTGGTTCCAAGGACACTGTTCGAGCTTGCAGCAGGAGTGAGCATGAATTAACAATCTCAGCCGATGCCAGATTCAGGCGAGAGTCACCATATGCGACCTGGGTATCGCGTTAGGCGTCCCACGTAGAGGGGCCGTCTTCGCCAGCGAAGAGAAAGCGAGGTGCGAGCGACAAGCTCAAGTGTCAATCAGTTTGTAAAATTATATGCATTAGACTGTACCCCGACTGAACACACTGAAACCATTGTGGCATCAAGGTGTCGTGTCCGCTATGGTCCCAGGTGACAGCTGGAACCTTGTTGGTCGAGGTTGGGATGAGGTCCACGTGACTTGAAGCTTTCCCGGAAGCACTGTTACTATTATCGTTCCAGGAGATCACAGCTACACACCTAATGGTCTGATAGGTCTTCATAAGTTGTCCTCTACTCGTGGTGAAAATTCGCCGAGCTTTCGAAGCGTTCTTGTTCCTTAGTACCATGATGACAATGGAAGACGACGTAGACAAAAGCCGATCCGCGGTCACCTAAACCACCCGGATACAGAGCGTTGCTGATGATGAGGATGACAGCTGGTCCAATCTTGTCATTCCGATCACTTTAGCCAACTCTCCAGCTCTGCCCACCTCTCACCAGGCTACACGCGTACTAACGAGAGTCTTTCCGCCGCTCACGATGTTAGCGATCCCGATTGCGCATGAGGTTGATTACTTCACCGAGCGAAGATTGTTGTACCATCACTCATGTACTATAGCTCCACCCGCGGTAGGCTAAGTCTTTGAGTGTCACCTCCACCATGGCATTATATTTGTGGGTTCACTGCTCCAGGCAGGGAATCAGTTTAGCTTCACCACGTACCAAACCGTAAAGAAGTTTGAGCAAATCGTTCCTGAATCGGCTTCTGTGCATAGCGAATCAGAAAGTGATTCATAGAGATGGCAAAACCGAATTTCACAACCTCAGGCTGGAGAAAACAAAATCCTCAACCCAAGGAAAAGGTTAACACAACCTTGTACTGGAAGAAGCGACTTGGACTTGGCGATGAAGTCTACGAAGAACGCAAACAAGCGGTTCTGCAGATGATACGCAAGAAGTGGCCACGAAGAGAGCAGCTGAGCAGGTCCAATGACCAACGTTCTGATCAAGTCAAATCATTGCTGGAAAACTATGTGGCGAGTTTCAAGGACTCTGAGCGATATGTGAAAGAACCCGGTCCCGGCGAACCTTTCGAGAAGCAGCTACGACTGTACACCGAATGGGCATTGCTAATGAATTCCTGGTCGAAGGATGAAATGAAGGGATGGAATCAAAGAAACATTGACGGCGTTTCCAGTGATGCAAAACCAAGAGCAGACGGCAACGACCTAACTTCGTCCTTCCACGATCAAGAGGATGACCACGCCGAGCAAGGCAACGAGCTAGCAGTGAAAGAGGAGGAAATTGTCCCAGGATCAACGCGGCATACTCCCCTTTACCTAAGTCAGACGCCGCCACCTTCATCTCCTCCTTTGCCGGCTGTCAGTAATGATCCGCCAAGTAGGTCAAAGCTCGATTGGGATGCAGTCGAGGTCAACATCAACGCAGACGTTTTCGACCTAGGTACAATCTGGCTGCCAATGGCCAACCTGAAGCCAGATCAGAAGCCTCAGTGCACCTGGCATGAGTTCGAGCTCAAAGACCTGAAGAGACAGTTCGAACTCGAGACAGAGGCTTCGCTCGACACTGACCAGTACGAATGGGTTTACCTTGCAGAGCATCGAGAGTTCTCATTCAATCGAACAGGCGGATACCGTATCGCACTCAAGCGCTTTGCGGAGGCAGGCGGTTCTCTCGACAATGTTCTCCACCTACAGATTCAGCCTCGGAAGCCCACGCTGGCCCCTAGCACAGATGCACCACCGGCAAAAAGAGCGAGATCTCGTTTCAGCGGTGCGAACAGCGATTACTCAGATGACGGATCAGCGCAAGAGAACTCGCCGCAGAAGAGACAAAGCGCAGAGCTACTGCAGCAATCTCAGCAGATAGCCCCGGGTCAACGTACCCCTGACGGAGCGAGCGACTGCACTACTCATGCAAAATCTACGACTGTCGTACAGGTGGCCGATGACAGCGAAATGTCAGCTCATAGATTACGCATAGGACGCCTGCGTTCCCGCGTCAAGGTAGTGAAGAACGAACTCGACAATTGCAGAACCAAACTAGCAGAGAAGACACGCGCAGGCTTGGACGCGACCTGGCACAGAAGTCGTATCCCAGGACATGAGAAACAGCTTGCAGAGCTCGAGGCTCAGCTGAGACGAATGGAGGAAAGGCGTGTCTGACACGGCACGCATGAGAAGGGACCGACAGGCGACTTACTATCGCTCTTGCTGGCTCATTCGACGTCCCACATATGCTTATACTGCGACGAAGTCCTTGGGCGTATGGTCGCCACGTAGAACAGAGCTATTCGCTAGGACAAAGAAAGGGTTCACGGGCTATGAGGACAGAGAAGATCCTACTTGGTAGCTTGGCAATAATCATGCCTGGTGTCACTCGATCGTCATTGTTCTGTACTTGTGAATTTACTGTACGACCGTAGATCTTCCCTGAGATTAGTTCATGTACATGGTCCTTTGCGAACCGGTCCTCCGTGCCTGGTTCGCTCTTTACCAGATCGACCAACATTGCAGGCGTGACAGATGTCCTCCCACCCGACTCCTGAACAGGTAACAAACACTTTACAAATTCTGCATGGTGAAATAAAGTTATCACACCTCCCGCAGAGTACCAGCACCGTCCGTCCCGCCCGACGGTGGCATGGGCTGAGGATATCTTCCGTTCGAATCCATGCTCTCCAATACACTGGGTGGAGGCGGCCTCATTGGGCCTCTAGGACCGCTGTATCCGGCTCCACCTCTTCCCATCCCTCTATATCCACCTCTTATTTGGCCGGTCCTGGGTGGACGCATGCCGGGTATCTCGAAATCGGGGTTTCCGCTAAAAAGTATATCTTGTTGTCTCTGCCTTTGGCGTTCTTGCAGCATTCTGTTGTTTCCAGGTCCAAAGCTGTTGAAGCCGTCTGGGTGGCCTGGTTGCCAGTTGGGGTTCATGGGCCTTTGGGATACGGACGTGAAATTGCTTGTTTCCGATTCGACTGGACTGCGCGTACCGGAATGCAGATTTTCATAGGAGTGTTCGCGAGGCATGTGTGTAATTGCATTGGGGTCGTTGAGTTGCGAGTTTGATGATTCAGGACTGGGCTCGTTGGGATCGGATTGATGACCTGCCACAAGGATAGAGGGCACGTGTTGTCGGTTATGTTCTTGAAAAACTTCGGGTGGCGGTGCGGATGGTGGAATGGAGGGCATTGGCGGAGCTGACTGTTGGGCGAACTTTGGATCGATGTCTTCCATGTAATCGCTTGCACCAGAGTTGACACGTCTCCGGTTCTGGCTGGTAGAAGAACCATGCCGCGAGTGCCAGCCAGCACGTGGTGGGACGTAACTAATTAGGTTAGTAAGGGTAACGTCAAAGGTCCAAGATTGCCTACTCTTTGCCTTCGGAGGCTTGACGCATGACTTGAGGCTGCGAGCTTTCCATCTCGCCCATGTTTCGTGAGCCTAGATCCATATTTGTGTTCATGGTCGATGGCTGTTGAACGGCCGGACCGTACTGGTTTGGGACTGGCGGCATTGCTGGTGGCATGTCCGAAGGCGGCAGGCCACGAGCCGGCGACTGAATGCGGGAGCCATATGGCGACTGTCGTCTCGCAGCCGGAGACTGAGCACGGGGGTCATATGTTACATTATCATAGGCTAACGTAGGCCCCGAGTTGTATTGGTCTGGTGCCAGCGGCATAGCTGGTGGAATATCTTGCGATGGCTGGCCACGAGCTGGTGATCGAACACGAGAGCCATATGGCGATTGTCGCCTCGCTGCAGGAGATTGCGCTCGAGAACCATATGGTGCTCCACCATAGGCCACAGGCAGCTCTTGGCCATACTGGTCCGGTACTGGTGGCATAGCTGGCGGAATATCTTGCGGCGGCGGACCACGTGATGGTGATTGCCGCCTTGCTGCAGGGGATTGCGCTCGAGAACCATATGCCAAGCCGCCGTAACCTGCAGGAGCCTCTGGGCCGTAATTCATTGGCCCTTGTGGCTCGATTTCAGGCTCACCTGAACGCGAGTATGCGCCATCAGGGCCAGGAGACGGTCCGTATGCCCCGCCCATGCCTGTAGGACTCTGTGGCCCATAGCCTGGTGGGGGCTTTCGATTGATGCCAGCTGGAGTAATAACTCCGGGCATGACCGGTCCATTGGGACCAAGCGCATAGCCGCCACGTCCTCGAGGAGGATATCCTCCTCGTCCTCGATATGGAGAGGAGGGTACACCACGACCACCGTAGCTACCACGCGTGGGAAAGCCACCTCTCGGGGGCCCGTACCCACCCCTGTTGGGGGTGGGCGGCATGGTGGGTACAGGCGGTCTGTCATCGTAACTTCTGGTCGCTCCTAAGGGCGCACCAAAGTCCTCCTGCCTTGGTCTGCTGTTTGATCTTGATCTTGAACGCTGACCCCCATGGCCGTAGTATCTACCACTGTCCACAGGGGAAACGACAGCGACTGGATCTGCAGGGGATTGAGCGTGCATCGGCCTTTCTTGGCTGCGGCTAGCTGGATATGTAGTGAATGCTGGTGTATTGTCTGGGAGGGGGGCATCGTTCATCATGTGTGTTCTTGAGTCGGTGCTTGTCGCCGAGGGCATCATCTTCGACTCTTCTGCTTGTCTCGCATAGAAGTTGGCGCCACTCATTTCAGCGTTCTCGGCTATTCTCTTCTTGCGTGCTTTTCGCGAGACCAGCGTCCTCCTCATAGCACAGGTGACGACTCCGGAAGCTGTAATCAAGATGGTAGATGCAAGAACTATCCAACCGCCCCATTGTAGATGTGGGACAAAGATCAGGATATCGACCAAGAAGGCGAGCAAGGTGATAAGCAAGGTGGGCAAGAGGAGGATCAGCAAGGCCAACAGATATCGAGCCGAGTGGGAAGGTGAATGTAGGTGGGCTGCAACAGCCAGGCCGAGCACAATCAGGTTGCATAGCGCGGCGATCGGGTGGACGATGAGGAGAGAAGACAGGATGTGTCTCGAGCCAGAAGGAAGGCTGATTCCGACACCGTCTGTGTCTTGGTTGGGGATTGCCGCATCTTGATGGGTTTAGCATGTGCGCCGACGCAGTCTCTGCAAGATGTGTATCGTACCTGTATTCCACCCTACACGCACGCCAGAGCACTCGCCCGAATCCTTACACCAGCCGAAGACACCAAAGTTGACGCCCTCATAACGGCCGATAGGGATGCCTTTGACGACGGGAGTCGATATTACTGACAATAGGAGAAGAATGAAGGATATTAGCAGTAAGATGGAGAGCGGCGTCGCTGGCCGCAACATGACCGGAAAGCTACCGCTGCCACAGCGCGATCATGTGGCCGAGATCAAATATGGTGGTGGGATTGCGCCGAGTGGGATGCGTGACCAGACGTTGAATGAGTGATAGTAGGCAGCCGAAGTGGGAGTGGTGGAGGCGGCGGCGGCGATAATGGCGCACACGAGCTCGTTGCCAGGTGTGTCTGGTTATATGACTATGCTGCCAGTTGGTCGAGCAGAAGGAGTGTCGTGACGGCGATGATGGTCAAATCGCTTGCTATGCACTTGGATTGATGGCAATTCCATAATTCCAAGGCAGGCGAGGCAGGCAAACCAAATGAACCAGTTTAAGGTTGGCGTCGGAACTGCGACTAACGGGCTGTGCTGGGCAACCCCGACCCCAGGTGCCCTTCTAAAGCCTAAGTCACCTCTATCGAATCAAACCATGGGGCCTGGATGAGCAGCAGCCCCATGAGGCACCTGAACGTCATGCTTATTGGACGGCGCCTGCACGAATCCGTGAACTCCATCTGCACGTGGAGATATGCTTGCCTCCAATCTTTGCCATGTTCCACCTGCGCTGCAGCACACGGAACTGAGCACAAGTACTTGTACTAGTAGTACCTCTCTGCCCACCGGTGCCCAGAAGCCATTCATCGAAACTTCAGCATCCTGTAGGCATGCCAGTGTAGAAGAATCGCGATGGACAAGAGTGACTATACGGTACTGAAGACGCTCCCTGCCATCCATATGAGCTGCACACAGATTTCATATCCCTGGGGCTAAACGCGCTGGGATATGCTTCAGCTGCGCACAAGCGACGGCGCTTCAATGCTTCATGCACTTGCTGAATTGTCTCCTCGAGCATAGCCGGGTGTGGACACTTGTGTGCCTATGGTGCTTGCTTGCCGAGACGAATTGATGAAACTACATGGGCCAGGGTGCCAACGACCGTACGCTGTTCCCCACTTACGGCGATCCGCATGCACAAGGTGTATCATGGTCGAGTGACGATAGTCTCCAAGTCACTGCGTGTCATATCGCCCATTGCCGGTGAGCCAAAAGAGACCTGCTCTCTGACTAACTCTTAAGTCGCGAGCTTTGCCAACATACCCCCATACAGACTCTTGACACCATCCATTCAGGCATGCGTGTGACTGCAAAGAGGTAGCCGCGTCATCCCGCGAATCTGTAGCGCCATCCTCAGACAAAAAACTTGGCTGCGCTTGCCGCATCTTGGACTCCAAGATTGTCAACTCACTAGTATCCTGCCCAATTATGGCGACGGTCATGCGGCCCTCGCGACTGTCCATGTACTGTTATCATGTGAACCTCAGTCAACACCTTTTCAGCTCCGTATGATGCAGTTCTAGTGTTCTGCAACTGGCGCAGATATTGGCGTGATGCCTGCGCTTCTTTGAACCCAACACAAGCTGACCTTTCCTGGTCTTTCATTGCCAGTGAAAACAATCCCGCCCTGAGACGCGACCCTCACCTGCTACGCCATGAACGACCCAGGCCTGGATGGCCCGATATCCGATGCAGCCTTAGAAGCAAAGAACACCCTTGGACAGCTGAAGAAGGGAGATGCTGGCAACGAAGATACTGGCCCGAGCAACGAGGCCATGCAGTTCCATGAACAAAACCAAGCACAATCCATGCCCACGAGATGGTGGTATGCTTCCACCGGCTTCCCACTGATTGCGGGAACGTTCGGCCCCTTAGCCAACGCCTGCAGCATCTGCGCCCTGGTCGAGAACTGGAGGGTCGAGGTGCCACCTGGAGGAACAGAAGCGCATGGCATCAACATCAAAGACCCCAGGTTCCTCATCGTGGTCAACGGCATTTCGCTTGCATTTGCACTCATCGCCAACCTATCCTTGTTGCTCAACATGGCCAAGCGTTTGCGCTTCGCCATCGCCCAGCCTATCACCATCGTCGGTTTCTGGTCAGCATCTGTCCTGCTGATAGGCCTGATAAGTTATGCTTCTACCTCCCGCTTCGATGCTCCCGGCGTCCAAAACCAGGCATTGACCCAGGCATACTATTACAGCATCTTTGCCGCCGCGCTTTATCAAGTCATTTCCTATCTAATGTGCATCACCGTGTGGGGTGCTTACCGAGGCGCTTACAGCAAGGAATTCGCCCTCACTGCCGCCCAAAGAACCTTGATGCTACAGACTATATCCTTCCTCGTATACCTGCTCGTTGGCGCTCTGATCTACAGTAAGATCGAAGGCTGGAAGTATCTCGATGCTGTTTACTTCATTGACTTCACTCTGCTTACTGTAGGCATTGGCGACTACTCCCCTGCTACCCACCTCGGTCGAAGTCTGCTGTTCCCATTCGCCGTCGGAGGCATCATCACAATTGGTCTGGTCGTCTCCAGCATCCGTTCGCTAGTGCTTGAACGCGGTGCTGAGAAGCTCTCCGCCCGTATGACGGAGAAAACTCGCCGTCGTGTAGTCAAGCAAATTTCTACCGCACAGAGACAGAAACGGAAGAAGCTACCTGTGCAGCCCATCAAGCCCGTCTTTCACCTTGACCAAAACACCGCCAAAGATCTGACTACCGACCCTGTCGATGATCAAGTGGGCGAATTGGAGCGACGAAAGACTGAGTTCGAAACGATGCGAGATGTCCAGGACATGGCAGCTCAAGAACAGAAGTACATGGGATTGCTCTTCTCAACATTCGCGTTTGCACTCATGTGGTTCGTTGGGGCTTGGATATTCTCCATCACAGAACGCAAGCAGAATTGGACGTATTTTGACGCGTTGTACTTCAGCTATACCAGTATCCTCACTATCGGCTATGGAGATCTGTACCCGACGTCGAACAGCGGCAAGCCCTTCTTCGTCTTCTGGTCGTTACTGGCAGTACCAACACTGACAATTCTAGTCAGCAGCATGGGCGACACAGTCGTGAAAGGAGTCAAAGATGCCACCATATGGCTCGGTGAAATATCTTTCCTCCCTAGCACGGAAGCTAGCACTCGGGACAAAATGAAGGTTGGAATGTATCGGGCAACCCTCGGAAAGTTCAGGTCTGGCAGACCAGAGATGAATGATCAGGAAAAGGCAGATTTTGAAGAAGAAGAGGATGAAGAGTGGACAAACTTCAAGCATCTACATCCAGGACTCGCTAAAGTGTTCGATCCAGCTGACCGCAAAAAGGTCGATCACCAGAACCACGCAATCCTAGATCGTTTGGCCGAAGCATGGGCCTCCACAGAGCAAGAAGAAGAAAAGGAGGCTCGAACAAACCAAGATCAGCGTATCCGTGCCGAGCACCACTATCGACACCTGTTGATATCACAAATCCCCAAATTGTACGCTGAGACTAAACTAACCACGCCTAAGAAGTATTCGTTTGCTGAATGGTGTTTCTACTTACGATTGATTGGAGAGGATGAGTCAGACAACGCTTTGCACGCACGTGCTCGCACCAAAGTACAAGACCATTCGCACGACAAAGACCGGCACGACCCGGCTGCGTCTGATGATGGACCGCCGTCGTCCAAGCAACCCACGTCGGAACAGCGAGAAGGAGCCTCTCGCGCTACCTTCAAATGGAGCTGGATCGGCCCATACAGCCCTCTGATGGAGGACAAGGATGAGGCTGAATGGATCTTGGAAAGATTGTTCCAGAGACTCGACGAGTCGTTGGCAAGTCAAAAGAGGGACTTCGAACGCTCGCTGAATGACACGGACAATCCTACTGAACTCGGCGTGCCTGACAGTGACAGAAAACGATCCTAAGGAGTAGTCACCGAGCTAGCAACGTTGCATTCAACCACAATCACATCCTGGTTCAGTATAGGACAGGCGGTGACGTTTGATCTACTTCGTTCTTCTGCAGGTAGAGTGTGTCAGCAATGTGTAGCAAGATGCTGCTCCTGGGTTGGCTGTCCTGACTGTGCTTCTGAGCTGTTGTAGTGGAGAACACATCTCCGAAGATAATCAGCATGCATTCGTTGACAGCCGCGCCACGCCGCTGGTCCCCAGTGAAGCGAAGGCGCCAACCACAACAGGCAAGCCGAATGACCCCAACTTGAACCGAATTATCTCGTGATCTCACCTCAGTCACGCGCGCTACAAGTGTCTACTAATCTCATGTCGTGTCAAGAACGCTATGCCGAACATTCGGGCGACATCACATCTTCTGCAGGGAACCTGTCGTGTGCTTGCGAGCATCCAGCATGGTGCCCTCGGATGTCCAGAACAGGTTAGAACAATGCCTCGACCGAGTCGAGTCAGAGAGATTCTGAAGCAGAATGATGTTCGAAGCTAAAGACGCTAGTAGTCTACCCCACACAAACCCCAGGATCAATAGTCGCCACCATGGCCACCTCGGTCATTGAATCTCTTGCCCCGCGACACCTTGCTGCTCCGTAAGCGATCCCGAGACGATGGGAACCACGGATTCGAGATTCCAGAAGATCCGAGCTCTTGTTTAGGGTTTCGATTAATGATCCTCATTCGACGTCGGTAGGAACTGTCCCTACTCTGCATACTAAGCGGAACATATGGATCCACCCCGCTGAGTCGTCGAACCCCTCACGGTGATATGGGCGATGAGACCATGACCATGAACATGCCCCGATACGCGGGGTGAGTTCCGTCACCAACAACGCCGTGGTTGCGTCTACTGCTAGGTAGAAGTATGAATAGAGATGTCTCCGTCTCTAGATGCCCTTCGACCGCCCCTTCTTCGTTGATTGTGTTGCGATTACACTACCCTTGGTTGTTTACAAACTGACAATCCATCATGAGCTCTGATCAGAACGAGGTTGAACATATCGACGTTCTGCTCGTCGGAGCAGGCTTCGGTTCCTTCACTCTGCTGAACAAGTGAGTGCGCCGCTGACCCCAGCTTCCGGTAAAGCTTCTAACGCGTTCAGATTGCGAAAGCAAGGATACAGTGTTAAGATTTATGAGAAAGGAGCAGCTTCCGGAGGTATCTGGTACTGGAATTGCTATCCTGGCGCACGAGTAGATAGCGACACGCCTATCTACCAGCTCTTCGACAAAGGCGAGTAGAAAGCAAACCATCTGGTGGCTCGCCGTGCTGACCGAAGATCAGATCTATGGGAAGACTTTACATTCAAGGAGCGCTACGCTGGAGGTCCGGAACTCCGAAGATATTTCGACCACATCGAGAAGAAGTGGCACGTGAGTGAGCATATCACCTACAACAAGCACGTCGATGGGGCCACTTTCGACGAGAGCAAGAACCAATGGTTGGTTGAGTGCTCTGATGGTAGCGAGATCAGTTGCACATACTTCATTCCCTGCATCGGGTTCGCCTCTCGACGGTACACACCTCCCATCCAGGGCCTGGGCAACTTCCGAGGTGACATCTACCATACCGCAGTCTGGCCTCAGCATGGTGTCAACCTCAAGAACAAGAGAATAGCTCAAGTCGGTACTGGCGCGTCGGGCATTCAGGTCATACAAGAAATCGGTGACCGAGCCAAACAGCTCACGATCTTTCAACGAACACCCAACTTCTGCCTACCGATGAACCAGCGAAAGCTCGACCCCAAAGAAGAAGAGGAAAAGAAAAAAGCAGGAAAGTACGAGGAAGAGTTCGAGAAGACGAGACATACTTTCGCCGGATTCACGTACGATTTCTCCGACAAGAACACATTCGACGACAGCCCAGAGGAGCGGGAAAAGTTCTTCCACAAGCTGATGGTCGAGGAAGGTGGCTTCAGGTTCTGGCTTAACACCTACAAAGACATGCTTTTCGAAGACAAGGCTAACGAGGAAGCGTACAACTTCTGGCGAAAGACTGTTCTCAACCGTATCAAGGACCCAGAAAAGGCGAGACTTCTTGCACCAGAGAAGGCACCACATCCATGGGGCACCAAGCGTCCGTCGCTAGAGCAACGCTTCTACGAGGTTGTCGACCAAGATCACGTCAAGATCATTGACGTAAACGAACATCCCGTTACCGAAGTCACTGCCACTGGCATCAAGACCGGCCTGGGCGAGCAAGAGTTCGACGTCATCATTCTCGCCACGGGATTCGACAGTGTGACAGGCTCCCTCGCTCAGCTCAACATTCAGGGTATCAAGGGTGGCACCATCGCTGACCACTGGAAGGACGGTACGAAAACTAGTATGGGTATCGCCATGCCCGAGTTCCCCAACATGTTCTTCCTCTACGGACCGCAGGCGCCGACTGCCTTCTCGAATGGACCGTCTTGCACACAATTTCAAGCAGAGTTCTTGGACAAGCTGCTCAGGAAAGCGAAGGAGGAGAACATCGTGCGGATCGAAGCCACCCCGGAAGCTGAAGAGGACTGGTGCAAGAGGATGCACGAGAAATGGGACGCTACACTTTTCCCGAAAGCTAAGTCGTGGTACCAAGGAGCTAACATTCCAGGGCGAAAAGTGGAGCCATTGAACTGGTAAGTCGCTGGATCTCTACTTAACCATGGGCACAGGCTAACGTTGCTCGCAGGGCTGGTGGTATGCCAGAGTATGTCGCGTCTATGGACAGGTCAATGGACAACGACTACCAAGGGTGGAATATCAAGAAAGCATAAGCTTGCCAGCGCAGGCGAAGAGGAGTTTACCGCTTGTATACGTTCCACCTTGCCAGTGAATCACTTGTAATACTTTATTCGAGTTCTAGCTTAGAGCTTAGAATGTGACTTACTCTACTAATCCAGCCAGAAACTGCTCTGTGAATTAGGCGTACTTGTGATTCCAAAATCTGGCTAGCGTGGTTCTGCCTGTCGGTCTAGGCAGACTTCAGGGCGAGAATGTAAACCTCTGGTTCAGGTTTGATGCCACCAATGCTCTTTCGATATTCCATTCCCGTCATACAAGAGCGTCGCTCTTGCTTCATTACTTTTGGGTTTGTGCGTCTGATCTTTAGGGAATTGCGGCAATTTCATCGCACGTGTTCTTGCCACCACGACCGTCATTGACATAGGAAAAGCTCGTGCGCAGTGTTCCACCATTTCCTTCAGCCCAACGCATTGAGACACTATCAAACAATTCGAGCAAACGTGCTATTTGAGAACATCGTGTATCAAACATCTTTACAGGATAACAATCATTCACAACCCCTTCGGTGGATTCTCTTTCGACACCTGGCCAATCCTAGCAACGATTGTTCTTACAGAGCTAGTGACATCGATTTTGCGACAAACTCTTACTGGAATGGTGGCTTTACATCTTCTGCTCGACAGTATATCGGCTGGAGCAGGTTTCCTGTTTTATCTGTCAGCTTGTCTGTGGGCATCGCTACGAGATGACAGCAAGTCAGGGAGGTCGGAGAGGCGGATGTATATGGGCAAGAAGCACAAGCGTGAGCCGAAGAACGTGCAACGATCAGGCCTCTATTTTCTGCACCTATTTGGTAACCTGGCCCTCCTCGCTCTGAGCCTCTCACACGCTGTATTGCTGGCAAAGTCAAGAAATGATCGGCTGTCAATGAAGGCTGATCCTGATGTCAGCGCGGTGCTCTTCGGCTCTTTGATATGGCTAGTCTTCTTTCTTGGCTTGACCGATGCAGAGAATGCGGCTGGTTACGAGCAACTGATACCATGGATGCTGAGTCTGGTTTCTTATGCGATTTCGGCTGCTATTTCCACCGCAGCAGATCCTAGGCCAACGGCCAACGTGCTCGTGCAATGGATACGAATGTTGATCTTGTTAGGACTCGTCGTGGCGACTGCCTTGCTTCGTTACCGCAAAACCGGCGATGGAGCTGCGGCTGTGGAGTCACCAGAAGAAGTCGAGCCGCTGATCGCGCCCGACTCCCAAACCAACGGCCATGCAGACCCCCAGGAGGACGATCTCGACGATGAAGATGACAAATCGGTAAAGAGCTATGCTTCTGATGAAGACCAACCTGAAAGCAAGGATGAGGATGATGACAACGATGCGAAGAAGGAGGAAACAAAGCAGAGAAAAGCTTTGAGAGATCGACCGTGGTACCAGTACATCGCCTCTTTCGCTATCTTCATTCCTTACGTACGACCACGTACCTCCAGGCAATATTTCTATCTTACTATCATGGTCATCAATACAATCATTGCGAGAGCCATCACCGTTGGTCAACCGTTGATGCTGGGATCGGTTATTGATGACCTGACACGTCGGGAGTTCAAGATCTGGAAGATCCTCGCATACGTTGGTCTGAGGTTCGCGTCTTCAAGCTCTGGCACACAGCTCATCCGCAACATGGCGTCCTATCGTCTCAATACTGAGCTACACAACACTCTGCTTACTCTTTGCTTCAACCACGTAATGGACCTGGATGCTCGGTACCACATCTCGAAAAATACTCCTTCAACGTGGCAAATCATGGATCGTGGTCGGTCGGTCGTCGACCTTCTCCAGGAAGTTTGCTTTGACCACATTCCGGTCGTCGCAGATCTTGTCATCTCCTTATTCGTCGTCAGCAAGCTATTCGGTGCCTACCTCTGTTTTGTCGTAGCATCCACCATGATTCTGTTATCTTGGAGCAACCGGATCACCATGACAAAGAAAACAAAAATGCGACGATACTATGTAGATCTCTGGCGCAATTGGTACTCTCACATGAACGAGTCCTTCATGCACTGGCGAACAGTTTCTGAGTTCAACAATATTGTGCATGAGAAGGAGAGGCACGAGGAGAAGACAGAAGCCTTTACGAAGGTCTCGATCAAGCAACAAAGCTTTCGTAACTACCTTGCTGCGGTCCAAGAAGTCGTTGTCACTGCGGGATTTACCTTTGTGTGCATCATATCAGCGATGGAGATTGCAGCTGGACGACTTGATGTGGGTCGGTTTGTGGTCCTAATCACGTATTGGGGCCAAGTCATGTCGCCTGTTACACGCATCGCGGGATTTGCGTCGGACATTGCTGAAGAGCTTGTTGACGCAGAGAAACTGATGCTGCTGCTAGAGAAGAAGCCGAAAGTCACCAGCAAGCCTAATGCACCACAATTCGTCTTCAAAGGAGGACACGTCAAATTTGAGAATTGCGACTTCAGCTACGACGGAATCCGCACCGTCACGAAGAATGTCAGCTTCGAAGCTAAACCTGGTGAGATGGTGGCTTTGGTTGGCGAGACTGGTGGTGGCAAGTCCACGATCTTCAATCTCCTGTACCGCTTCTTCGATCCTAGCTCTGGTCGCGTCTTCGTTGACGGCCAGGATATCTCCGAGGTAAATTTGCAATCTTATCGGCATGTTCTTGGACTTGTGCCACAGGATACGATTCTCTTCAACACCAGTATAATGAAGAATATACGTTATGGTGACCTTAACGCCACAAAGGCGGAGGTTATCGAAGCTTGCAAAGCGGCACAGTTCCATGATAAGGTACAGAAGTTTCCTAAGAAATACTTGCAGAAGGTCGGCGAATTGGCACAAAAGCTCTCGGGAGGAGAGAAGCAGCGACTTGCTATTGCACGTGCCATCCTGAAGAAGCCAGGCATCCTCCTCTTGGACGAGGCCACAAGCGCAGTGGACTCAGTAACGGAGTCAAAGATTCAGGCGTCTCTAGAAAGACTTTCTAAAGGCAGGACTACCTTTGTCATCGCACACAGATTGAGTACGATCATGGGCGCGGACAAGATACTTGTGGTGAAAAACGGTGAGGTCGTGGAAGCGGGCAGTCATCAGGAGCTACTGGATCATGGGAACGGTGCGTACAAAGAGCTGTGGGAGGCGCAATTGAAGCTTACTGCTGGAAAAACAAAGTCACAGACGGCCGAGGTCGTGAAAGGTATCGAAGAGCCCGCACCTGGTCAAGAGCAAGACCTCCTGGACTTGAAGAACTCTGAAACCGACGCCGATGCAGAGAAGGGTGGGCATCGCGGCTCGAGCGACGGGAAAAAAGGTCCTGAACAGGGTGAGAATATCGATGATACCAGCGGAGACCACAAGGCCAATACAATGGCGACAACTACCGATGGACTTGTCACACCGCCAGCAAGCTCTGAGGTGACGCCTAGCCGGGGGAGTTTTGCTCAAGAAGAACGACAAACACAGGAGCAAGATGGCAGCAGGGACAGGAGTGAAAGTCCATCGGCGAAGAATGCGAAGAGCAAAAGCAGCAAAAGTTATGGCACGTTGTAAGGACCATGTCAGATGGGCTGTACTTCAACCTTTGTACAAAATTGAGTCGGCAACCATCTTTTAGCATTTCAGCAATTGGGTAGCATGGCGTCGTGGACAAATTGATAAGCAACAGCACAGGTAGAACAGGTTAGAGTAAACCGAAAGACATTGATTCGCCCGCTCTGAAGCATCTTGCTTTGATTTGCGAACATGTTGTATGAACGGATTGCATCATCGTCAATGATATCGTTGCAGAAGCAGCGTGAGCGAACCGGGAATGCACAATGTTGTCCAGCTAGCATGGAAAGAGTGTATGACACAGTCGAACGCTGCAAGGCACGTGGTGAAAGTACTTGACTACACGTTGTCGCGGTCCCAGCTTCTGCAGCTCAGCATACGTCCCTGTAGGTAGAGCTGAGTGCAGTGGTTGACTGACGATGATTCTATCTCCGCGCTGACAAGTGAGCCTATCCCCGTTCCCTTGGCACAAATCCACAAAAGGCTCCTTTACCATGCGGGGACTTGGAATCGCTGGTGGAAGTGACATCGTTTTGCTGCTTTTGCTTTCGCAGCGTGACTGGTTCGCTAAGCTGGGTTTTCGAGTTTCCACAACCAGAACGGGCATGAAATGCTCTTGCTAGCCGATCCCGTCGCATTTTACTTCTTCCGATTGGACGCCAAAGCTGAGTTATACGCTCGAAGCTGCCCAAAGAGGCATAACGTTGTTCACGAGAGGGCGTACAGATTATGACCTTGGAGTCATCAATTCTGGGATGTGAGCCTGGCAGACGGTGTAGACCTGAGGCTTCAATATACTCGAGATGACTCTCTCCTGACGAGTCTGAACTTTCCCTTGTGATTTATTGGTCATAGTCGTCAAACTACTTGCCGCCCTTCTGTTGACATCTCGTGTCGCGGATATCACCGACCCGGGCACGACCAGCAGCCATGGACAACTACTTCGACTTCGACCAGGCGGCCATTCCAGCCTTTGGCCTGAGCGAAGAAGCATCGTCGATTACCGGAGGAACAAATCAGCTTGACGTCGACGAGCAATTTGATTCCTTGTTTCTCGACAAGTCGGCGAATCTGCCGCTCGATAGGCCAGGCAAGCCAGAGACTGTCACTCTCAACCTTCTCAATGATCGAAAGGTTGAGGCAATCCGATGGGCATACGATCCAACAGCCGAGTACCCCATGTTCAAAGCCAAGTCCCCTTGCTTGTTATGCGCGAAGATGGGCATGGACTGCTACCTTGCTTCTCGAGGCATGCTAATTACAGGGTGCACAGCATGTATCTCGCTCTACCGGGAATGCAGCTTCACATATCCTGACATGCCGCAAGGCTATATGGCAACTTTTCCTGGCATCGCTGAAGATGAGCAGGTCTGTCACGGTCCGATCACAGAGCGAAAGGCGGTACTGAACTCCTTCAATGCCAACGATAGTCGAGGCCGGAAGTCAGGTGCCCGGTTCCACAGGGACGCCGTGAAGATCCTCAAGAAATGGCTCTCAGAACATGCAGACCACCCCTACCCGAACGAAAAAGAAAGAGACGAGTTGAAGCAGTTGACAGGCTTAAAGCGTAGCCAGATCAACAACTGGCTCGCAAATGCTCGACGACGTGGAAAAGTCAGGCCTGCTTCCGACCCACCATCACCAATGCTTGGAGCCATGGACATGCCTACACAACCTCTTCTGAACAAGGGTTACGAAGATCTCGATCCGCTTGACAGATGGAAGTGCTCGCCCCCTGAACACGAACCTGCTTCCATGACTGCCATCGCTCGCGCTGTCACGAGCAACAATTTCCCATCCACGCTGAGTTCTCGGAACCAGTCTCTAACGTCATTGCACAATTCACGACCATCGTCTCGAAGGGCGTCGAGTGAAGATGACTCGTCGAATCCATCTATCATGTTTCAACCACCTTCGGTGTCGTCTTTAGAAACGAGGGAGTCTTCAAATTCGACATCGTTGTCTCTAGCTTCGTCTCGCTCTCACAGATCAAAGCAGTCTTTCGCCTCCTCGCAGGATCGGCGTCGGCGGCGGCGGAATCCTCTTCTACGTCAACGCAATAGCTCGACCACGAACATGGCACCTCCATCAACTAATCCTCAATTGTCCAAAAACAGGGCCGGCAACGAAGGCAAAGGACGTATCTTTCAGTGCACATTCTGCACGGACACATTCCTTTGGAAGTACGACTGGCAGCGCCATGAGAAGTCTTTGCACCTCGCATTGGAGCGATGGACTTGCTGCCCCATGGGATCGACTCGTATAGATCCAACCACCGGCCTACATCAGTGCGTCTTTTGCCCGGACCTTGCCCCAACGTCGTTTCATCTCGAGAAGCACAATTTCCAAGCCTGTAACGAGAAGACTGTGCCGGAGAGGACGTTCTACAGGAAGGATCACCTTCGTCAGCACCTGAAGCTGATGCACGGCGTGAAATATCTCCCGCACATGGACACATGGAAGAACACGTCCTTCGAGATCAGATCACGATGTGGTTTCTGTCCATCGCTCTTCACCACATGGCAGTCTCGAGCTGACCATCTGGCGGCTCACTTCCGGAACGGTAACGATATGAAAGACTGGAATGGCGGCTGGGGCTTCGAGAGCTTTGTCGAGCGTCTAGTCGAGAACGCGATGCCACCGTATCTGATCGGCTTCGAGCGCAGCACCATGGACCCATTCCGAGCTAGAGAAGCACCAAACGCCTCCACAGGCAGTTCCTCAAACACCACAAACAACAACCCATCTCAAGCGGGAGGCACACTGAGTGGATTTGGCACATCGTCCATATCCGGCGACACCAGTGGAAACGACTGGACATTCTGTGAGAAGATCGAGGTCGATCAGATCACGAAAGACTCCAACTGCTGGCAGAGATTGGAGGATGAGCTTATCAAATACGTCCTGGAACAAAAGAGCTTGGGGATCATGCCCGAGGACAAACAGATCCAGGATTATGCCAGGACCACTATCTACGGCGACCCGGATCCGTGGGACTGGACCATGGCCGACAACCAAACCTGGCTGGATGCGTTCAAGAACGAGCACGGTCTGGTCGCCGGCCCAGAAGAGTCTAGGCCCGAATACCAAAGCACAAGAGTGGTCCCCGTCGCCGCACCGTACGTGGTAAAAGGCGGCTTGAGAGGCAACACCAAACGCGCGCCAAGCCACAACGGCCCTTGCAACGAGGACGCGGGCCATCGGTCAAACCTTGCCGGGATGGTTCAGGAGCGGAACTGTCCCATGACGCAGCCACAGTCAAGCAGTAGCTCATACCACGGTGGAACACCGCTCACCCCCGTCGAGAACCTATTCACGCTCTCCGACACCGCCCAGGGCGCCGTCGATGATGGTCAAGACATGGATCTCGACTTCGACGCAATCGACTTTACCCAACTCGACCTCAATACGCTCGGCAGTATGGCTTTCGACAACGAGCTCCAAGTAAGCCAGGGCCAGCCTGTCACGGCCGTGATGGACGGTATCGGGCCGCAACATGCCTACTGTGCACGTGCCACGACCGGGGAGTTCTTGCATTTGGGCATGGGCGCTGCGCCGACGAACGGCATGCAACAGCAGCAAAAGGCGTTGCGTGCGGATGTCAACCCATTTACGGGCGGTGATGACGCGCCCGAGATGACTCTGGAGGCCTTCGATCAGTTGACGGGCTATACTAATGGTTTCAGGTGATGTAGAGGCGTGCACAGCGATGGCTCAGCGTCTCGGAGACGGGGCCACGGGCGTTCTACAATGAAGCGACGGGTGGAGTGCACGGTTTATAGAAGCGCCCTGCAGCAATGTATATATGAGTTCATTATTTGGATCCTCGTCAGGCGGTGTCGACGCAATGACTTCGCCGCTCTGTATTCCCTGACCGTGGCGCGGTGAGGGGCAGGGAGCGCAATGTAGTAGATGCGAAAGCGGAAATTTACCTCCCACGTATTCGTGCATTTGACCCGTGGTCCACAGACCATTCTCTTTGGATACGGGTATCAAAAGCAAAGCAAAGCAAAGCAAAGCAGAACCCAGTGCCCTGTTCAAGCCCAAGCTCAATCCTGCCGCTGCCTCTTCGGCCCGTGGCCCCAATCGCCTGGGCCGCCGTTCATGTTCATGTTCATATTCATGTTCATCGCGTTGTTCATGCCCTGGCCACCCTGTCCGAACATGGCCGGGTTGAACTGCGCGTTTCCGAACGCCTGGGGATTCATGCCCGTCATCATGGGGTTCATGCCCATCATGGCCATGTTCATGCCCATCATCGGCAT